>OODU01003708.1_pt1 | contig 11201 bp, 12 predicted proteins | sample 1671171 | NCBI WGS metagenome assembly OODU01 (sample SAMN06348129, study PRJEB24527) | human gut metagenome | biome: human gut; feature: ankylosing spondylitis patient; material: feces | host: Homo sapiens | place: China | collected 2015-10
CACCGAGATCTACACTCTTTCCCTACACGACGCTCTTCCGATCTCTGCGGAGGGATTTTTATGACAGGCAAAATGAAAGTCGCCGTTATGAACGGCATCGGCAAAATGGGCTACACGACACGCGATATTCCCACCCCGAAAGACGATGAAGTGCTGGTAAAGCTCGAATATGTCGGCATCTGCGGCAGTGATATGCACTATTATGAAACCGGTGCGATCGGTCATTATGTGGTCAAGCCGCCGTTCGTTCTGGGCCATGAGCCGGGCGGTACGGTCGTAGAGGTCGGCAGCAAGGTCAAGCACCTCAAAGTCGGCGACCGCGTGGCACTGGAACCGGGCAAGACCTGCGGCCACTGCAAATTCTGCCGCGAAGGCCAGTACAACCTGTGTCCGGACGTTGTATTCTTCGCTACCCCGCCGGTAGACGGCGTTTTTCAGGAGTATGTGGCACATGAGGCCGCGCTCTGCTTCAAGCTGCCGGAAAACGTCAGCACACTGGAGGGCGCGCTCATCGAGCCGCTGGCGGTCGGTTTCCATGCGGCCAATCAGGGCGGCGCACACGCCGGTCAGACCGCCGTTGTCATGGGCGCGGGCTGCATCGGTCTGATGACCATGATGGCACTCAAGGCCGAGGGCGTTTCCCATGTCTATGTGGTGGACATCATGCAGGCGCGGCTTGATAAGGCTCTTGAACTGGGCGCGGACGGCGTTATCAATGGCAAGGAACAGGACGCTGTGCAGGCAGTTCTCGACTTGACCGATGGTTTCGGCTGTGATTTAGTCATCGAAACCGCAGGCACCGAGTTCACCACTCGTCAGGCGATCGAGATGGTACACAAGGGCGCGACCATTGTGCTGGTCGGATACTCCAAGTCCGGTGAAATGACGCTCCCTGTCAGCCTTGCACTGGATAAGGAGCTGACGTTCAAGACCGTGTTCCGCTATCGCCATATTTATCCGATGGCGATCGATGCCGTCGCTTCCGGCAAAATCAACCTCAAGGGCGTTGTGACCAATATTTTCGATTTTGACGATATTCAGAACGCGATGGACAAGAGCATTGCGGACAAGGCGAATATCGTGAAAGCCGTTGTAAAAATCGCGGACGAAACAAAGATTTAAGAGAAAAAAGGTAAAAGGGTAAAACAGAAAGGAGCTGCGCCGTATGAGCAGTCACTCAGCCAAGGCAGCACAGCAAGATACCAATATCAAAGTTCCACTGATCAGCAAAATCGCCTATGGCATGGGCGATGTGGGCTGTAATTTCAGCTGGATGTTTGTCGGCAATTTCCTGATGATCTTCTATACCGATGTCTGCGGTATCAGCATGGCGGCCGTGTCCCTGCTGATGCTGGTTTCCCGCTTCTGGGATGCGATAAACGATCCGGTCATCGGTTCGCTGAGCGACCACACCCGCACTCGCTGGGGACGTTACCGCCCATGGCTGCTGCTCGGCGCACCGTTTACCGCTGTTGTACTGGTGCTGACCTTTTGGGCGCACCCCACTTGGTCGAACGGCGCGAAAAGCCTGTATATGTATGTCACTTACTGCGTACTGGTGCTGGGTTATACCTGCGTCAACATTCCCTATGGTACGCTGTGCGGCACACTGACGCAGAACATCGAGGAACGGGCGAAGATCAACACTTCCCGTTCGGTCTGCGCGATGATCGCCATCAATATTATCAATATCATCACGCTCCCGCTGATTTCTCGCTTTGGCGGTGACAATGCCGCGCGCGGCTATCTGCTGGTAACGGTCCTGTACGGCGGTATCTTCACGCTCTGTCACTGGTTCTGTTTTGCCAAGACGAAAGAGGTCGTGCAGCCGCCCAAGCGCGAAAGCGTGTCCCTGAAAACGCAGTTCCGCGCGGCGGCGCAGAATCGGCCGTATCTGATTGCATTGACCGGTCAGTTCCTGTTCGGCGTGACGCTGTACGGACGCAACGCCGATTTGCTCTATTATTTCAAGTATGTCGAGGGCAACGAAAATCTGTTCACGGTGTACTCCATGATTTTAATTATTCCGTCTATTCTGGGTGCGGCCGCGTTTCCGTTCGTGTTTGAAAAACTCGGCAACAAGGGACATACCGCCGCGCTGTTCTCGGCCGGAACCGGCGTTTCCCTTATCGCGCTGTACTTTTTCAGCGCTGTGACTGCTCCCGTGCCGTTCTATGCGTTTGCGGCTCTTTCCCAGTTCTTTTTCTGCGGATTCAATACCGCTATCTATGCCATCGTGCCGGATTGTGTAGAATACGGCGAATGGAAAACCGGTGTCCGCAATGACGGTTTTCAGTATGCGTTCGTGTCCCTCGGCAATAAACTCGGTATGGCTATCGGCACTTCCGCGCTGGCCGGTGTGTTAGGTGCCTTGCAGTTCGCGCCCAATCAGGCGCAGAATCCTGCCGTGCAGACCGCCATGCACTGGGCGTTTTCGCTGATTCCCGGTGTGCTGTGGCTCGTGACGGCGGCCGTCCTGTTCTTCTATCGTATCAGCAAGCGTTCGTATAACCGGATCATGGCCGAACTGAACGCGAAAAAAACAGTTTGAGGTGAAAATACATGATTGATGTTGTAGCACTCGGCGAATGTCTGATCGACTTCACGCCGAATGGAGAAAATACACAGGGAATCGCGCTGTTTGCCCGCAATCCCGGCGGCGCACCGGCGAATGTTCTGGCGATGAACGCCTGTCTGGGCGGAAAAACTGCCTTTATCGGCAAGGTCGGAAAAGACGGGTTCGGCGATTTTCTGCGGCAGACGCTCATCGACAGCGGTATCGACGTTTCCGGTCTGGCGGTCGATGAAAAAGTGCCGACGACGCTGGCGTTCGTCCAGTTGGACGCAAACGGCGACCGCTCTTTTACCTTTTACCGCAGCCCCGGCGCAGATGTCATGCTGACCGAAGCCGAGGTGAATACCGCGCTCATTGACGACTGCACTGTTTTCCATTTCGGTTCGGTATCCATGACCGCCGAGCCTTGCCGCACCGCAACCCTTGCTGCGGCGCGTTATGCGCGTCAGCGAGGCAAACTGGTCAGCTTTGATCCGAATTACCGTCCATTACTGTGGGAATCGACAGCGGAAGCCGTTCGGCAGATGCAGGCGGGTGTCGAACTGGCCGACCTGCTCAAAGTTTCCGAAGAAGAAATGCAGCTCATCACCGGCGAAACCGATCTGGAACGCGGCTCGAAAGCCCTGCTCGATATGGGGCCGGCGTTGGTGCTGATATCGTTGGGCGAAAAGGGCGCGTATTACCGTAACGCCGTGTGCGCCGGTGCGCTGCCGACCTTTGCCGTGCAGACCGTGGACACGACTGGCGCGGGCGATGCGTTCATGGGCGCGATACACTATCTGCTCAAAGGCACGACCGCCGAGGAACTGCGGAATATCCCTGATTCGGCGTTGCGGGAGATCGTCCGTTTCGGCAACGCGGCGGGCAGTCTGACCACGACAAAGGGCGGCGCGATTCCCGCCATGCCGACCATGACCGAAATTCAGAACTGCCTTGCTTCCGTACCGCTTCTGTAACACGAAAGGATTTTCCGAATATGACGCAAGTAAAAATTCGATTGCAGCAGGTCGATCAGGTCAAGGATTTTGTCAATCTGCTGTCCCGATACCCGTATGAGATCGATCTGGTTTCCGGCCGCTATACGATCGACGCGAAATCGCTGCTCGGTATTTACAGCCTTGATCTGTCGAATCCGCTGACGCTTGTTATCTATTCCGAGGACTGCGGCGAGCTGCTCGAACAGCTTCACGCCATTCTGCCCGTCTGCGAAGTTCAAACCCATTGATATTTTCTATTTCATCTCTTCCTTGTTTGCACCGCCCCGTTGCAGGAAACTGCGGCGGGGCGGTGGTGGTTTGGGACGATTCAAAACTCAAGGTTTCGCCACCGGTTGCAGAACTCTGCGTCACAAGTTATAATATGGGTATCAAAACCTATATTCAAAACTTACGGTGTCAAAACCGGGAAAACGGGGTGCAAGACATAAGTTTCGCTGCATACGGGAGAAAAAAGGCGGTCAGCCTAAAAAATACCGAGCGGCACAGCTGCCTTTTGAGCAAGCTGTGCCGCTGTTTTGATATTTAGGAACATTTCCAAAGAACAGTGGACGGATACTTTTACACCCCCGTCTGCTCCTTGACGTACGCACGGGCCATTTTTGCGTAATCCAGCGGATTGGCCTTGGCGGGAGCCTGCTCCGCCTCCGCGATGAGACAGCCCTTTGGTCAGCACCTCCCATTCATCATCGTTCAGCACCTTTTTGTTCTTGAGCGGTGTGTTCCTTTGATGCTGAATGGAACACGACTGGTCGGACGTATTGATAATAGTCGCGCCGCTGGCATGAGGCGTACATCAAGGAACTGTGCGAGTTCGTGCGCTGTATTCAGGAGAACCGCAAGTCTGAAGTTACAGTATATGACGGCACGGCCTGTTCCCGCATCGCCTACCACTGCAAGGAGTCCTTTGAGAAAGATCAACTACTGCAATATGAGGACTGAAAAGAGAACCGCCGCTGTATCATGTGTTCGTTCCGAACACACAAACAAAATCCCCTCGGAGTGCAATGCTCCAAGGGGATTCTCTGTACCCGAATATTTTTAATGTGAATCAAGAGTAGAAAAGCGCCCAGAAAAAGTTTTAAGAAAAAATAGTGACAAACAGCGCTCAAAGGCGGAAAGTAAGAAGATGAAAGAATTCACTTTAACCGCTATCTATGAGGCTGTTTGTCAATGTCATGATAGCAGCTTTGAAGAAAAATTGCAATGCTTGAGTAACAACAACTGTCCAAAATTTTCAGATAAGGAGCTTATTACAATTTATTTCTGGGGAAAAGCACAGCAGTTGCCGACACGAAAAGCGATTTATCGCCTCGTCAAACAGACGATGCTGGACACATTTCCGGATTTACCGAGTTATCAGGCGTTCTGCCGCCGATTAAACTGGCTCGCACCGGCATTTCAGGCATTGACTGAAATCTGGCAAGAACATCTTGTTGCTAAAACCGGTGATAGCCATGCCTATGTTGTGGACTCCTGCCCGATCATCTTAGCGAGAGGCCGCAGAAGCGGACACGGAAAGGTTGCTCGTGAGTTATGTTCTGCACCGCCTATTGCGTGGGACACGACTTGCCGATCATAACCGATCGAACACGCTTTTCGCGCATATTGCGCAGCCAGCTTGCGAATAAAGTCAAGCCGAAAAAAATACGGATCGGTGACAAGACCCACAATGGGTACATCGGCATTAAACTATCGAACCAATAAGGAGAAACAAATTATGGGTAAGCATAAAAATAACTACAAAAGCAAAAATGGCCGCTACTATGTTCTCAAGGGCAGCAATGCCGTTATGATCGCCTACAACTGGGATCAGGCAAACGAATGTTTCCGGAAGTACATCTGCTCTCCTAAACGTCAAATCTCACACTGCTCTTACTTAGACGCACAGCACGATGCGCTGAACCACCTCAGAGAGATTGCACCCGGTCTTCCTATTCCACTCGAACTGCCGCTTGGCCGTATTATCACGGTCCGGTCGCTCATGCAGCAGTACTTAGGCAATACGGAGGTCTGATTCTATGGCAGCACAAGTAAAATGTATCACCTTATCCGCCCGTGATCTGGCTGAACTGCTCGGCATAAGCCGTAGCGCTGCCTATGCGCTCTTTCACCGTGAAGATTTCCCAACACTCAAAATAGGCCGCCGCCTGCTTGTAACACACGATGCACTGATGCAATGGCTCAAAGAGGACGCCGCCAAGAAAAGTGCCTGAATATGCAGCAGAGGGCAAGGTCTAAAACCTTGCCCTCATCTTATCTCACGCACAGCATTTATCCCCAGCTTGTGCAAAACTTGCATACCTGTGCTATACTATTTACATACAACCGAACTGTATGTGCCGGAAAGGAGTATTCTTTTACTTATGGCACGAAAAAATAAAAAGCGTGAAGCCGGAAGCGGCTCTATTACCAAGCGGAAAGACGGCCGCTGGCAGGGTCAGTATGTGTCCGGTTACGATCCGGAAACCGGAAAGCCTCGTCGTCATACCATTTACGGCCAAACACAGAAAGAAGTCGCAGAGAAACTGCGTGCTGCAACCTCCAGTATTGACAACGGCACCTTTCAGGAACCGCGTAAAATCACGGTAGCCGAATATGCCGCAGAATACATGGCAACTCATGTTGCCACGCTGACCGATTCCACACAGCGCAGTTACGAGAAAAATCTTCGGCTGCATATTCTTCCCGCACTGGGTACTCGCCGTTTGACCGACCTCACCCACCGCGAGGTACAGCGCTTTGCTTCGTCTTTAAGCGCAGGCGGTAAAGGACTTGCCCCCAAGACTGTACACACCGTATTCGGCACGCTGCACGCCCTGTTGACCGCCGCACAGCGCGATGAGATCTTACAGCGCAATGTTGCTGACTTCTGCTCTCTGCCGCGTGTAACGCAAACCCGCGCCAAAGCGATCACCTCTGCCGAGCTGAATCAGTTTCTCGATCTGATCCGCAAGGACGAATTCTATTATCTGTTCTTCCTCGATATTTTCTCCGGTATGCGCCAGTCCGAAATTCTCGGCTTGCGCTGGGCTGATATTGACTGGAACCGAAACAGCCTTGTTGTACGCAAGCAGCTCCAGCAGAAATGCAAGAAAGGTGATTACAGTTATACGCTCATTGACCCGAAAGAGAACAAGCAGCGGCGTATTATTCTGGCGGAAACGGCTATGCTTACGCTTCAGAAGCAGCGCACCAAGCAGCAGCGTCAGCGTTTAGCCGCCGGACCGCTGTGGAACAATCCGTTTGATCTGGTTTTCACCAATGAATTTGGCCGCGCACTCAACCACCAGACCGTATACAAGCACCTCAAGCGTCTGCTGCGTTCCTGCGGTATGGGGGATTATACGTTTCATTCTCTGCGCCACTCATTCGCTACGATTTCGCTGGAAAACGGCGATGATATTAAGACCGTACAGACGAATTTAGGCCACAGCACGGCTTCGTTTACGCTGAAAACCTACGCTCATGTCAGTGACCAAATGCAGCGCAGCAGTGCCGCCCGTATGGAGGAGCTGATCTCCAGTCTGGGAGCCGTAAATTAGCCCGTTGCTGTCACGATTGCTGTCAAGAAAAATTAAGTCGTTCTAAAAGTTATCGTTTTCTATCTATAAATGCAGAAAAGCTGCACTTTTCGTAATAAAAAGTGCAGCTTTCATGGCGGAGACAGAGAGATTTGAACTCTCGCGCCGATTTCTCGACCTACTCCCTTAGCAGGGGAGCCCCTTCACCAGCTTGGGTATGTCTCCATGTCAAGGTATTGAGTTGTACGCGGAGTTATCCTCGATCGAACCCTCCGCGCGCAATCTCGTGATTGGCGGAACGGGTGGGATTCGAACCCACGCGCCCTTTCGGACAAACGGTTTTCAAGACCGCCTCGTTATGACCACTTCGATACCGTTCCGTATCTTGCCCGATAAGCAAGATTTATTATACAGGAATTTCTCCTGCTTGTCAACAGCTTTTTACAAGAAGAACGGCTGTTACAGCCGCTCTTCCCATTCTTTTACCTTAAAACCCGGAAGAGCAAAGTCCTCTCCGATGAGCAGCGGGCGCTTGACCAGCATGCCGTCGGTCGCGAGCAGCGCATACTGCTCATCCTCGGTCATAGCCGGCAGCTTGTCCTTGAGCCCCAGCGCCTTATACTGCAGGCCGCTCGTGTTAAAGAACCGCTTAAGCGGCAGACCGCTCTTTTCGTGCCACGCACGCAGCTCCTGCTCGGTCGGATTGTCCTGCTTGATATCACGCTCGTCAAACGCCACGCCGCGCTCCTGCAGCCACGCCTTCGCCTTCTGGCAGGTCGAGCATTTGGGATAGCATACAAACAGCATTTCGGTGTCCTCCCCTGTTAATTCTCAGCTGCCGTCTGCGCTGCGTCCGAGCGGCACAGGCAGAACAGCTCAGCAGCCAGCATAACGCACGCTGCTGCAGCCAGAATGCCGCGCAGCACCATTTTGATCGACCACATGGACGGAATGCCCATCAGCATAGCCAGACCGTAGCCGCCGATATCCGACACCGACATGGTGACCGCCACTGCGGCAAAGAACGCCAGCATAGCCGGTGCCGGCTTGCCAAACAGCAGACGCGCCAGCTCATAAAACGCCAGCACAATCATCACATCCGCTACCAGTCCAAAGCCAAACGACGCCAGCTTCGGATCGGTGCAGGTCATGCGGTAGTTGACCAGCAGATGCAGGCAGCTCCAGAACAGCGGTACGAGCGTCATTGCAGCGCTCTTTTCCGTCATCTGTACGCCCTGTGCCTTAGCCAGACGGATCATGCAGCCGCCGGTCAGCACGCCCATGATTGCGTAGACGATCTCCAGAACGCGCGCCCATGCAGCCGCGTCCTGCTCTGCCGTGGTGATGGTCAGATACAGGTAGCCCAGACTGCCCACCGCTACAATCAGTCCCGCAACGACAGCCGCCATGCGGAACAGCGTCTCTTTCGTGCCGATCAGCTGCTCAAACGGCACCTTATCGCGCGTCTTAAGCGGCAGCGCCAGCACAGCATATACAATTGCACTGATAACGAACAGCGCGATTACGAACCAGATCCATTTATCGCCTGCCGTCGGCAAGCCGGTGCTTACGTCAAAACCGTTCAGCAGGTGCAGCGCGCGCAGCGCAATCCCCGGAACGCACAGCACGACCGCCAGAATCGGCAGGAGCTTCGTTGCTTTCATGTTGTTTCCTCCATTAAGAGATAGTATTAAACGCTACTATTATAGCATACTTGCCGCAAGGCTTCAATACAGCGAATAATTGATATTTGCATATAAAAACAACCGCCTGTTCAAAACAGACGGTTGTTTCGCGCATTGCGCGTGTTCAATAGAATTTGCCGTGCAAATTCCAAACGGACGACTTTGGAACGGCCCGCGGTCCGTTCCTGCTTGCCGGTGGAACCGTGGTTCCGCGACAGCAATCAGTGCTGGCTTACCTTGGGCATCTGCACCTTTTCCTGTGCATTGAACTCCGTGTTTGCCGGGGTCTGCTTGCTCATGCCGAGCTTGAGCAGAATCGGCGTTACCAGCGTAGTAACGATAACGACCAGTACGATCGGCGGGAACATGTGCGGGTCGATCAGACCAGCCTGCTCGCCCTTCTGTGCTACGATCAGCGCAACCTCACCGCGGGATACCATGCCCAGACCGATGGAGAACGCATCATAGGTATGGAAGCCCATGATGCGGGCACCAATGCCACAGCCGATGATCTTGGTCAGGATTGCAATGATGGTCAGTGCCACTGCGAAGATCGCCATGGTGCTGGTCAGACCTTCCAGGTTGGTCTTAATACCGATGGAAGCGAAGAACAGCGGAGAGAACAGCATGTAGCCGAGCACGTTGGTCTTGCTTGCAACGTAGTCACGCGCAGAGGACAGACGGCACATTACGATGCCTGCGAAGTATGCACCGGTGATATCTGCAATACCGAAGTAACGCTCTGCAACGTAGCTCATCAGGAATGCGAATGCTACCGCATAGATTGCAATACGGCGATGATGATGCCACTTCTCCTCCATCTTGAGGAATACGCGGTACATAACGAGACCAACAACCAGTACGAAACCGAAGAACGCAACGATGCGGCCGAGTACCAGAATCGGCTTTACCGACGGGTCAGTCAGTGCGGTCAGAATGGTCAGCACCACGATACCGAGGATATCGTCGATTACAGCCGCGCCGAGGATTGCTGTACCGACTTTACTTTTCAGCTTGCCCATCTCACGCAGGGTCTCAACGGTGATCGAAACCGAGGTAGCGGTCAGAACGACACCGATGAAAGCAGCCTTCAGCATGTTCATCGAGTCGGTCGGATCATTGTCGAACGCCAGATAGCATGCAACACCACCGATCAGCGGCACGATAACACCGATCAGCGCGATAATGAAGGACGCAAAACCGGTGGTTTTCAGCTCGTCCAGATCAGTATCCATACCTGCGTTAAACATCAGGATGATTACACCGATCTCAGCGGCCTTTACCAGAAAATCGGTCTCGCCTACCCAGCCGAGGCAGCTCGGGCCAACCAGCACACCGGCAATCAGTGCACCGACAACCTGCGGCATATGCACGCGCTCCGAAGTAAGGCCGAATACCTTTGTGAACAACATGATGATCGCAATCGTCAACAGAAAGTCATATGACATTGTTCCCACCCTTTCTTAATGTGATAACCTTTTGCATAGAATATTATACTCTTTTTCGCGCAAAGAACCAGCTAAGATTTCAATTTTTGCTCCGTGATTTTGAACGAAATTACCAAACAGCGCATTCAATCTCTGTGCACTCTGCCAGTTCCGCTATTTTCTGACATTATCCAGCAGATCCTTCCGAAATCGCCTGTTCCTCCTCATCAGCCGCGTGCGTGCGCGCGCCCACGCGTCCGTGAAATACAAAACGGCAGAACAGACCGACCACAAAGATCTGCAGCGGATACGCCAGCAGGAAGCCTAACTCGTCTAACTTGGTTTTGAACACTGTTTTTTCTGCCCGTCTATGCCGCAAGGCAAAAAAAGAACGCCTTGCGAGCATAAGCTTGCAAGGCATTGAAATTTCAGCTTTTCTATTATATTTGCGCGGAAATTTCAAGTGTTTTTTCTTTGCCTATTCCTATTATAATATAGCCGCCGCTTGAGAAGCGAACGAAATGTGCGCTGACGCCGCGCGGGCGCACAAGAGGGTAGACACCTGCGGTTTCCACCCTCTTGTGAATCTCCCCTTTCCCTTAGAGGGTCTGGCGCAGACCAGAGACCGGCGACCGCTCCGAAAAAGGGAACGGCAGTCGGATTACTCTTACATGACTTTCTCCGCCTTTTCGCAGTTCACAGACAGCGTACTGCTACACATAAGATTAGCTCCACGCAGAGGGCGGCATGACAGTGCCGCCCAATTTTTTTGCGCGTTGTGCCGGAAGGCACCTGCGAAGATAAATTGTACCGAATGCTTAATCCGCAGGTGCCGTGCGTTACAACATGCCAAAGTGTTGCGCGACACTGTTATGTCGCGCCTGCGTTGATTTAACCACATGTGTAGCAGTACGCTGTTTGTGAACTGCGAACAGGTTGCGAAAGACACGGTAGAAAAAATCCTCTGCCGTACCCAATTTCGGAGCGGTCACATG
>OODU01003716.1_pt1 | contig 11176 bp, 8 predicted proteins | sample 1671171 | NCBI WGS metagenome assembly OODU01 (sample SAMN06348129, study PRJEB24527) | human gut metagenome | biome: human gut; feature: ankylosing spondylitis patient; material: feces | host: Homo sapiens | place: China | collected 2015-10
TTTTTTTTCAAGCAGAAGACGGCATACGAGATTCAAGTGTGACTGGAGTTCAGACGTGTGCTCTTCCGATCTATTTGTCAGCGGAGGTCCAATGCTCGCAGGTCATGTAAAAGGATGCAAGACATCCCTTTCCAGTATGTTTGAAGCCGTAGGTTCTTATGCAGCCGGCAAGATGACAGAAGAAGAAGTAAAAGATTTTGAAGAACATGCATGTCCGACCTGTGGTTCCTGTTCCGGTATGTATACTGCGAACTCTATGAACTGCCTGACAGAAGCACTTGGTATGGGATTACAGGGAAATGGTACAATTCCTGCCGTATATTCTGAAAGAATCAAGCTTGCAAAACATGCAGGTATGCAGGTTATGGAAATGTTAAAGAAAAATATCCGTCCGCGTGATATTATGACAGAGAAGGCTTTCCGTAATGCACTTACCGTAGATATGGCACTGGGATGCAGCACAAACAGTATGCTTCATCTTCCGGCCATTGCACATGAAGCAGGTGTAACCATTAACCTCGACATAGCAAATGAGATCAGTGCAAAGACTCCAAACCTCTGCCATCTCGCACCGGCAGGACATACCTACATCGAGGAACTGAACGAAGCAGGCGGAGTTTATGCTGTTATGAACGAATTAAATAAGAAAGGTCTGTTAAATACTGACTGTATGACCGTAACCGGAAAAACAGTCGGAGAGAATATTGAGGGATGCGTAAATAAGAATCCAGAAGTAATCCGTCCAATCGAAAATCCATACAGTGAAGTCGGCGGTATCGCTGTTTTACGCGGTAACCTTGCTCCGGACTCGGCAGTTGTAAAACGTTCTGCAGTAGCTCCTGAAATGTTAAATCATGAAGGCCCTGCAAGAGTATTCGACTGTGAAGAAGATGCGATTGCAGCCATCAAGGGCGGCAAGATTGTTGCAGGTGACGTTGTAGTCATCCGTTACGAAGGACCAAAGGGAGGACCAGGTATGAGAGAAATGTTAAATCCAACCTCTGCCATTGCAGGTATGGGACTTGGCTCTACCGTTGCCCTGATTACAGACGGACGTTTCTCAGGAGCATCCAGAGGAGCATCCATCGGACATGTATCTCCGGAAGCTGCACTCGGCGGACCGATTGCATTTGTCGAAGAAGGCGATATCATCAGCATTGATATTGATAACCACAGCCTTAACTTAAAAGTCAGCGATGAAGTCCTTGCAGAGAGAAAGAAGAACTGGACTCCGAAGAAGAAAGAAGTATCCGGTTATCTTGCAAGATATGCAGCTCTTGTTACATCAGCCGATAAAGGTGCTGTATTAAAATCCGTAGAATAATAATAAAATACAAAACGAAAGAATAGAACAAAGGAAGGGGAAAAGATATGTTATTATCTGGTTCAGAAATAATCATTGAATGTTTAAAGGAGCAGGGTGTTGACGTTGTATTCGGATATCCGGGTGGAACCATCCTGAATGTGTATGATGAATTATATAAGCACTCTGATGAGATCAGACATGTGCTGACTTCCCATGAACAGGGAGCAAGCCATGCAGCAGACGGTTATGCAAGAGCTACCGGAAAAGTAGGTGTGTGTATGGCCACTTCAGGTCCTGGTGCAACAAATCTGGTAACAGGTATTGCTACTGCATACATGGATTCCGTTCCACTCGTTGCAATTACCGCAAACGTTGGAAATACCATGATTGGAAAGGATTCTTTTCAGGAAATCGATATTGCCGGAGTGACAATGCCGATTACAAAGCATAATTTTATCGTAAAGGATATCAAGGACATTGCACCGACTCTCAGACGTGCCTTTAAGATTGCAAAATCAGGCAGACCGGGACCGGTACTGGTAGACTTTACAAAGGATGTAACAGCACCGGCAAATAAATACGAATATACACCGGTGAAACCGGAAGAAATCGCTCCGGTTACCGATACCATCCGCGAAGAAGATCTGGATGAAGCTGTATCCTATATCTGTGAATCCAAAAAGCCATATATTTTCGTTGGCGGTGGTGCAATTATCTCTGACTGCGAGGACGAACTTGCCAGATTCGTGGAACTTACCGGTGCACCGGTATGCGATTCCCTGATGGGAAAAGGTGCTTACGACGGAAGAAAAGATAATTATACCGGAATGCTTGGTATGCACGGAACAAAAACATCTAATTTCGGAGTTTCCAAGTGTGATTTACTCGTAGTTGTCGGTGCAAGATTCAGCGACAGAGTAACAGGAAATACGCAGAAATTTGCAACCAACGCAAAGATCCTCCAGATCGACATTGATGCTGCGGAAGTAAACAAGAACATCAAGACAGATGCAAGCATTATCGGTGATGCAAAAGAGATTCTGAAACGTTTAAATGCAAAACTCGAAAAAGCCGATATCGCAGACAAATCCGAATGGATGAATGAAATAAAGGAAAGCATGAAGCAGTATCCGCTTACTTATAATCAGGAAGGTCTGACCGGTCCATATGTTATTGAGCAGATCTACAATGAAACAAACGGCGATGCGATTATTACAACAGAAGTAGGACAGCATCAGATGTGGGCTGCCCAGTTCTACAAATATAAAGAAGGCAGACAGCTTATTACATCCGGCGGTCTTGGTACCATGGGCTACGGTCTTGGTGCTTCCCTCGGTGCAAAAGTTGCACGTCCGGACAAACTGGTATTCAACATTGCCGGTGACGGATGTTTCCGCATGAATATGAATGAAATTGCCACAGCCGCAAGATATAATATTCCGGTCATCCAGGTTGTTATCAACAATCATGTACTCGGAATGGTACGCCAGTGGCAGACACTTTTCTACGGACAGCGTTATTCTAATACAACCTTAAACGATCAGGTTGACTTTGTAAAACTTGCAGAAGCAATGGGTGCAGAAGGCATCCGCGCAACAACACAGGAAGAATTTAAATCAGCTTTTGAAAAGGCAATGAATCTTGGAAGACCAGTTGTCATCGATTGTCAGATTGACAGTGATGATAAGGTATGGCCAATGGTTGCGCCTGGAGCGGCAATCAGTGAAGCGTTTGATGAAGCAGATTTGAAGAATAAATAATAAACAAATTAACAGCTCAAAAAGAGCAAGGGAAATGGAGGCAATACTATGAGTAGAGTGTACAATTTTTCAGCAGGTCCGGCAATGTTACCGGTGGAGGTCCTTAAAGAAGCAGCATCAGAGATGTTGGATTATCAGGGTTCCGGCATGTCCGTTATGGAAATGAGTCATCGCTCAAAAGTGTATGATAATATTATCAAGACCGCAGAGCAGGATCTGCGTGATCTGATGAATATTCCGGATAACTACAAGGTACTCTTCCTTCAGGGAGGTGCTTCACAGCAGTTTGCAATGATTCCGATGAATCTGATGAAGAACAAGGTTGCTGATTACATTGTAACCGGACAATGGGCAAAGAAGGCATGGCAGGAAGCTTCCAAATATGGTAAAGCGAATAAGATCGCTTCCTCCGAGGATAAAACATTCTCGTACATCCCAGACTGTTCGGATCTGCCGATCTCCGAAGATGCCGACTATGTATACATTTGTGAAAATAACACAATTTATGGTACGAAATACAAAGAGCTGCCAAACACAAAGGGTAAGACATTAGTTGCAGATGTATCTTCCTGCTTTTTGTCAGAACCGGTAGATGTCACAAAGTATGGCGTGATTTATGGCGGTGTACAGAAAAATATCGGACCGGCAGGTGTTGTCATTGTGATCATCCGCGAGGATCTTATTACAGAAGATGTTTTGGAAGGTACACCAACAATGTTACAGTACAAAATACATGCAGATGCACAGTCTCTGTATAACACACCACCGGCATATGGTATTTACATTTGCGGTAAGGTATTTAAGTGGCTCAAGAAAATGGGCGGCTTAGAGGCTATGAAGAAGCACAACGAAGAGAAAGCAAAGATCCTGTATGACTTCTTGGATCAGAGTAAACTGTTCAAGGGTACGGTAGTGCCAAAAGATCGTTCTTTGATGAATGTTCCGTTTGTAACAGGTGATGCAGATATGGATGCTAAGTTTGTCAAAGAGGCAACAGAAGCAGGTTTTGTTAACTTGAAAGGTCATCGTACCGTAGGTGGAATGAGAGCCAGCATTTACAATGCAATGCCAAAAGAGGGCGTAGAGAAGTTGGTTGAGTTTATGAAGAAGTTCGAGGAGGAAAATGCGTAATGTTTCAGTATAGTTGCTTAAATCCGATCGCACAGATTGGCTTGGATGGTTTTGATGGACAATATGAAAAGACAGATGATGTGAATGCGGCTGATGTGGTGCTTGTTAGAAGTGCAGCGATGCACGATATGGAGCTTTCTGATAAGCTCTGTGCTATCGCACGTGCCGGTGCCGGTGTCAACAATATTCCATTGGATAAATGTGCGGATCAGGGTATCGTTGTATTTAACACACCTGGTGCAAATGCAAACGGTGTAAAAGAGATGGTGGTATCCGGTATGCTTTTGGCTGCCAGAGATATTGCAGGTGGAATGCAGTGGGTTAAGGACAACGCTGATGATGAAAATATTTCCAAATCCATGGAAAAGGCAAAGAAGAATTTTGCCGGTACAGAGTTAAAAGGCAAAAAACTTGGTGTTATCGGACTTGGAGCTATCGGTGTGTTAGTTGCTAATGTGGCAAGACATTTCGGAATGGAGATCTATGGTGTAGATCCATTCTTATCCGTTAATAATGCGTTATCTCTTTCCAGAGATGTTACCGTTGTAAAATCTTACGATGAGCTGTATCAGGTATGTGATTATATTACAATTCATGTTCCTTATATTCCTGAGACAAAAGGAATGCTCAACAAGGAAGCTTTCGATCAGATGAAGGATGGCGTTGTTATCTTGAACTTTGCACGTGATCTTTTGGTAAATGATGATGACATGAAAGCTGCTTTGGAGTCTGGAAAGGTGCGTCGTTATGTAACAGATTTCCCAAATCCAGCCGTTGTTAAGATGCCGAATGTGATCGCAACACCGCATCTCGGTGCCTCTACAGCAGAGTCAGAGGATAACTGTGCCGTTATGGCAGTACATGAGCTTCGTGAATTTTTAGAGAATGGTAATATCATCAATTCTGTAAACTATCCAAATTGTGATGCAGGTGTCTGCAATACAGAAGGACGTATTACAGTTGCACATAAAAACATCCCAACGATGTTGACACAGTTTACCAATGTATTTGCTGAAGAAGGAATTAATATCGCACATATGACAAATAAGAGCCGTGGTGATTATTCATATTGTGTGTTCGATATTGATGCTGCTTCTTCAAAGGCATTGGAAGATAAGCTGAATGCAATTGATGGTGTATTAAAGGTACGTATCATCAAATAATGTAGTACGATACACAATTTGCCGGATCGTTACTCTGAAAATTTTGGGGTAACGATCCTTTTTTTGAGGAGTTTTGATCTCGTATAGCAGTTGGAGGAAATGGACATGAATTATGAGGAAGCACGTAACTATATTGCACATATTCAGGGAAATCTCGGAAGTGACTATTCGTTGAAGGAAGTCACAAGATTAGCGGAATATATGGATAGGCCGGATAAAAAATTGCAGATTGTGCATATTGCAGGAACCAATGGAAAAGGGTCTGCAGGAAATTATCTGGCTGGTATTTTGGCGGCATCGGGATATCGTGTGGGACGTTACGTGTCACCGACAACGCATTATTTGGAGCGTGTTCAGAAATGGGAGCCATATACAGAGCAAGCAGTTACGATCTCAGCACAGGAAGCAGCAAGGCTGCTGACTAAATTGCGCGTTTTTTGCGAGCAGATGGTCAAAGAGGGATATCATCATCCTACTGCATTCGAGATTGAGACGATATTGGCAATGCAGCAGGGTGTGGACTGGAATGTGGATGTCATGTTAGTCGAATGTGGTCTTGGGGGAAGAATGGATGCCACGAATTTTATTACCGATCCGCTGCTTTGTATGATTACTTCGATCAGCAGAGATCATATGGCGGTTTTAGGAGAAACGGTCACGGAGATTGCTGAAGAAAAATATGGGATCATTAAGAAGGGAGCACAGGTCGTATCTGCACCGCCTAAAGAATTACAGCCATTATTAGAGCGTGTATGTCGTGAAACCGGTGCACATTTGCATCTGGTGCAATCGGTGGGACAAGTACAGATCCATTCCTGCGAAGAGACGCAGTTTTATTACCGTGACCGGTCCTATGTGTTATCTACGCCGGGATTGTATCAGATCGATAATGCAGCACTTGCACTGGAAACCGCACAGTGCATGCAGTCGATTGGCTTTGCAAAGATCAACGAAGAGAGTATGAAACGGGGAATATATTCCAGCCGGTGGCCCGGCAGAATGGAAGTGATCTGCAAGAAGCCGATCATTTTATTGGACGGAGCACATAATGAGGATGCTGCCAAACGGCTTGTACAAAGCTTAGAAGCATATTATCCGGGACAAAAATGGCAATTTATTATGGGTGTTTTTGCGGATAAAGAGTATCAAAAAATGATTCATATTCTGCTTCCGTATGCCAAGCGTTTTTTGACCGTGACTGCACCGGGTCCCAGAGGGCTTGATAGCGGTAAATTGGCAAAATCGATATGGCAGACAGCACAGAAGTTTGGAGAGGACAGGTTATCTTTGAAAGATATACAAGATGTCCGGACGATGTCGGCTGCGCTTTATCAGACATTACAGATTGGAGAAAATACGATAATCTGTGGCTCGTTGTCCATTCAGGGTGCGGTACAGCGTTTTATGTCGGAAGCAGGTGAAATGGAGGAATAGAATGAGGGAACAAACCAAAAGAACAGAAATATATAAAAGAGCGTTATTGCTTGCGGTACCGATGATGATCCAAAACGGGATCACGAATATGGTGGGATTGGTTGATAATGTTATGGTGGGAAAGCTGGGCACAGAATCGATGACCGCAGTTTCTATTGTAGGACAGCTGATCTTTGTGTTTAACCTTGCAATATTCGGAGGAATATCAGGTCCGGGTATCTATGGAGCACAATATTATGGACAAAGAAATGAGGAGGGATTTCGACATACCTTTCGTATCAAGCTCTGGATATGTCTCGCATGTGTTATTATAGGAACGCTTATTTTTATGACAAGTGGAGAAACCTTGATCAGTATGTATCTACATGGTGAAAGTGCGCAGATGGATGCAGCGCTTACCATGCATCTGGGAAAAGAATATATGACGATCATGTTGTTTACGCTGCTGCCTTTTAGTATTACGCAGGTATACGCCAGCAGCTTAAGAGAGACCGGATATAGCGTCAAACCAATGATTGCCGGGATACTATCCGTTATCGTTGATATCGTGTTTAATTACCTGTTGATCTTTGGCAAATTTGGAATGCCAAGACTTGAAGTAAAAGGAGCTGCGATCGCAACATTGTTAGCACGTATCGTTGAGTGCGTGATCGTGGTAGCGTGGGCACATTATGAGCGTAGAACACACAGTTTTCTGATCGGTATTTACCGAACGATGCGCATCCCTAAGGAAATATCAATTCTGATGATCAAAAAAGGTCTGCCTATCTTTTTTAATGAGTTTTTGTGGGCAGGAGGATTAGCGGCATTGACCCAGTGTTATTCAACCAAAGGTTTAGAGATTGTTGCGGGACTTACCATCTCTAATGTTATCTGTAACCTGCTTAATGTTGTGTTTGTTGCATTAGGCTCTGCCGTGGGAATTTTATCCGGTCAGACACTTGGAGCCGGGAAGTTTGAGAAAGCGAAAGAAAATGCGTTTCATTTGATGTGGTTTACCTGTTTTGTCTGTGTGGGCCTCACCGTTATTTTGATCGCTTTTTCAGGGATTTTTCCAAAAGTATACGATACGACCGAACAGGTACGGGGGTATGGTCAGACATTTATTGTGATCACAGCATTATTTTTCCCAATACAGGGGCTGCTAAATTCCTTATATTTCACTTTGCGTTCCGGTGGAAAGACAGTGATCACCTTTTTGTTTGATAGTGTATTTTCATGGGTCGTGACAGTGCCGGTAGCAGCAGTGTTGTGTTTAACAACGCCGTTGTCTGTGTTTGTGATCTATGCCATTGTTCAGTCGTTAGATCTGATCAAAGTCGCAATTGGCTATGGTTTGATCCGCAAAGGGATTTGGATCAGCACTATTGTCGACTGATAGTAAATTATGCTATGATAATGTAGTGTTGTTTTTTGACACGATCTTTATAGGATGACAGTAATATGGATCATTCTTTACCGGTTGTAAGGAATATTCACCGCAAAGTATGTGGTAGGAAGGTATGAATCATGCAGATAGGAACAAAACAATATCAATTTGACGGACATCATGTATATGTGATGGGCATTTTGAATGTAACACCGGACTCGTTTTCGGATGGCGGCAAGTTTAATCATTTAGATCAGGCTTTGGCGCATGTGGAGGAAATGGTCGCGCAGGGTGCCGATATTATAGATATCGGAGGAGAATCAACAAGACCCGGTTATCAGAAGATAACCGTGGAAGAAGAGATCGAGCGTGTGACAGAAGTGATACGAAAAGTTAAAGAACGATTTGATGTACCGGTATCGTTGGACACCTACAAGGCACCCGTTATGGACGCAGGACTGTCTGCAGGTGCAGACATGGCAAATGATATATGGGGACTGCGTTATGATGAGCTATTTGCACAGGAAGGCTGCAAATCTGTTTGGGAGATCGGTACGATGGCGGAGATCGTCGCAAAACACCACAAACCGGTCTGCATTATGCATAATCGTCCAAAAGCAGAATATGGGCATTTTCTGATCGACATGAAGAAAGATCTGCAAAGATCGCTTATGCTCGCAGATGCGGCAGGCATAGCGAGAGATCAGATCATATTAGATCCCGGTGTTGGCTTTGGCAAAACATACGAGCAGAATTTGGCGGTGTTAGCACATTTAGATACTTTTTTGGATTTTGAGTTGCCGCTTCTTCTGGCAACTTCCAGAAAATCGGTGATCGGTCTTACGTTAGATCTTCCGGTTGAGGAGCGGGAAGAGGGGACGATGGTAACGAGTGTGTTAGCGGCGTTGAATCATTGGAATATGGTCCGTGTGCACGACGTTGAGAAAAATGTACGCGCACTGCGTATGACAGAAAAGATCATGTCTTTACAGTAAATAATGGATTTATGCCCTGACTATATTCACAAAAGGAAGGGGGACGTTCCGTGGAAGAAAACAGGATCAGAGAGCACTATGTGTTTTTTGGCAGAGTGCAGGGAGTTGGATTTCGATACCGCGCAAAATATGTTGCGAATGGTCTCAGAATTACCGGATGGGTTCGAAATGACTGGGATGGAACGGTTGAAATGGAAGCACAAGGAACGTTAGAACAGTTGAATCAAATGCTCAAATTGATCAATCAGGGAACCTATATTCAAGTAGAGGATCTTCGTCGGAAAACGATTCCGTTAGATCGGGAGGAACGAGGGTTTCATGTACGGTAATCTTGACAAAAGACAAGGTTTATGCTACAAAAAATGAGGCAATAGAGATAAGAAATGAGGTAGAAGAATGAAAGTTGCAAATTTAGTGGGATCACGTTTTAAGGAAAAGCCATCAGACTGTGTGATCGACAGCCATGCATTAATGGTGCGTGGTGGTTATATGAAATATGTCGGCAATGGTATATATTCGGAGTTCCCGACATTGCGTCGTGTAACAAGCAAGATTGAGAACATTATCCGTCAGGAGATGGATGCTATTGACGGACAGGAAGTATTATTCCCTGTTGTGCTTCCTGCAGATTTATGGGATGAATCCGGACGTTACGAAAGTGTTGGCAGCGAGTTGCTGCGTTTTACAGACCGCAATGATGCACGAATGGTATTGGGAATGACGCATGAGGAGGCTGCTGTTCAGCTTGTCAGAGAATATGCACAGTCCTACACAAAATATCCGTTTATGATCTACCAGTTTCAGCGCAAATTCCGTGATGAGGCAAGACCTCGTGCAGGAATGATCCGTGTGCGTGAATTTACGATGAAAGATGCATATTCTTTCCATACATCCCAGGAAGATTTGGAAAAATATTATGATGTTTGTTATCAGGCCTACAATCGCATTTTCCAGAAAGCAGGCATTCCGGAAGTGGTTACCGTAGCTTCGGATTCCGGTATGATGGGCGGTAATATATCACATGAATATATGCTTCTTACACCGGTAGGAGAAGATTCCATCGTTCTTTGTGAGGAATGTGATTATCGTGCCAATATGGAAGCAGCTGCAAACTGTGTTTCCGGTGACAAGATCGGGGAGCAGGCAGAGCTTGCAATGATCGAGACTCCGGACTGCAAAACAATCGAAGATGTATGTGCATTCCTGCACAGCGATGTAGAAAGTTCCTGCAAAGCGGTTGTTTATCAGAAGGCAAGCAATGGTCAGTTTGTTGTTGGTTTTGTTCGCGGTGATTATGAGATTAATGAGACAAAACTGCGCAATCTGGTTGGCGAAGAGATCTATCCGGCAGAGATTACAGAAGATTCCTGCTTAGTAGCCGGCTATATCGGACCATATGCAATTTCGGAAGAAGTAGAATATTATTTGGATCTGACATTGCAGGGGATCGAGTCTATGGTTGCCGGAGCAAACAAAGAGGGTTATCATTATACAGGACTCAATTTAAATCGAGATCTGAAAGACGTAAAATATGTTGACATTGCAAAAGTAAAAGCTGGCAGTGTATGCCCATGCTGTGGCAAGCCTGCTATTACGATCAAACGAGGTATTGAAGTAGGTAATATCTTCCAGCTTGGAACGAAGTATACTAAGGCAATGAATATGACCTATACAGATGAAAACGGCGAGTTAAAGAATCCGATCATGGGCTGCTATGGTATTGGAGTTGGACGTATGGCCGCATCTATCTGTGAGGCGCATCATGACGAATACGGTCCAATCTGGCCAATTTCCATTGCTCCTTGGGAGGTAGAAGTATGTTGTCTGCGTGCCGACGACGAAGAGTGCAAAAAGGTTGCGGATGACATGTATACCGGTCTGCAGGATGCCGGCATTGAGACAATATATGATGACAGAGATGTCCGTCCGGGTGCTATGTTCTCTGACGCAGATCTGATCGGTGCACCGATCCGTGTGGTTGTCAGCCCTAGAAACTTAAAGGAATCAAAGGTTGAGAT
>OODU01003724.1_pt1 | contig 11149 bp, 16 predicted proteins | sample 1671171 | NCBI WGS metagenome assembly OODU01 (sample SAMN06348129, study PRJEB24527) | human gut metagenome | biome: human gut; feature: ankylosing spondylitis patient; material: feces | host: Homo sapiens | place: China | collected 2015-10
GCTACCCCGAAAGTGAGGTGAGAAAGATGAAAATCATCATCGAAGGCGAGGCAAAAGAAATTGCCGCCCTTGTATTGGCAGTACAGGAGCGGCAGGACCCGGACGTTATCGAAGAGCTGTCCGGCGAGATGATTACTCGCTTGCAGAAAGCTGTCGATGATATTCGATAAGCATTTCCTTGGCTACAATTGACGAAAGCTCGGCTTGCAGAACGATTGCTTTACTGAGCTGGTCATCATCAAACTGCTTGGTTGCTTTTTCGAAAGCAGTTTTGCGAATAGCCTCGAAATCAATTTCCTTCATAAGTATTCCCTCCTTTCCGTCCTCAGTATAACACAGACTGGAATAGGAGGCTACCCCGAAAGCGAGGTGAGAACATGACCGACCGCAACGAAACCTACACCGCGAAGGAGTGCGCGGAGCGCTTAGGGCTGGACCCGAACACGCTGCGCAATCTGATCCGCACCAAGCAGGTGCCGTTCGGCATTGCCGTCCGCCAGCCGAGCGGGCGCACACACTGCATTATTCCCAAGGCCGCGTTCGAGAAGTTCATGGCCGAGGGTATGCCGATGGAATAGAAAGGAGAGAAACCCCCATGTCAAAATTTACCGAAGACCTGCGGGCGGCAGCGTCCGAGTTCGGCGTTGACACCGAAGCCGCGCCGCACCGCAAGCCGCGGCCGAGCAAGCGCCCGTACTTCCGCTGGACGGATGAACAGCTCGAGCAGCTGGCAACGCTGCGGGACGAGGGCAAGTCTGCGAACGAGATCGCGGAGGCGCTGGGCGTATCCCGCGATAAGGTCATCACCAAGCTGGCCGCCATGGCAGCACGGCAGCGGACCGGCAGCAAGACGCCGGAGCCGAGTACCGAACCGGTACCCGAGGTCGAAGCAGAGCCGGAGCAGGAAGCTGAAACCGAGCCGTCCGTCGAGGCTGAGCCGGAACCAGAGCTTAACCCAGTGTCGCAAGACCTTAACCCAACTGATGTTGACCTTGACCGCATGATCTTCACGGCGTTTGACGCTGTGGTCGGTCGGGTGGACGACTTCAACAAAATGGCTGTCTGCTGGCGCAAGGCTTTGTCGGTCATCGAGCAGGAAATCCGCAAGCTGTCGTACATCATCGAGCAGCACCCCGACGCCGATGTGTCGGTCTGCGAGATCGCGGCTGTTATCGCCTACGACGAAGTATGCGCATGAAAAACGCCGCTGTCAGGACGGCAATCCCGATCAGCGGCAAAGAAATGTATTCAACCACATAATAGCATGAAGTTAGGAGAATTTCAATGGTAAAGATTATCAGCAACGTAAAAGGCGACCACGTTGAGGGGAGTGTAGAGCTGGCGGGCAACATGAAAGCGATTGTTTCCGAACTGGTCAATGCAATCGGCAGTGCGTATCTGCAGATTGGTGCACAGGACAAGCGCGCCGCACAGGCGTTCCGCAAGATGTTCACTCAGTTCGTAACGAGCGAGGATTCGCCGATGTGGCTCGAGGACAGCTGTGACGGCGTTATTGTCAACGCATCCATCGTCCGTGCGGGCAAGCTGACCAGCGAGGATGTTGCCAACGCAATCCGCTGCGGCGCTTCCAAGGACGTTATCAAGGCTTTGCTGGAGGAGATGTAACATGACCGACCCCATCAAGATCACCTCGCTCGAGGCGGAGAACGTCAAGCGTGTGCGTGCGGTGCAGCTGCACCCGAGCGCAACCGGCCTGACCATCATCGGCGGGAACAACAACCAGGGCAAGACCTCGCTGCTGGACACGATCGCGTGAGCGCTCGGCGGCGACCGCTTCCGTCCGTCCATGGCGACCCGTGAGGGCAGCACGATCCCGCCGCACATCAAGGTCACGCTGTCCAACGGCCTGATCGTCGAGCGCCGCGGCAAGAACAGCGACCTCAAGGTCACCGACCCGTCGGGCAGCAAGGCCGGACAGCAGCTTCTCAATGCCTTTATCGAGCAGCTTGCACTCGATCTGCCGCGCTTTATGCAGGCGAGCGACCGCGAAAAGGCGGACACGCTGCTCCGCATCATCGGTGTGGGCGAACAGCTTGCCGCACTCGAGCGCAAAGAGCAGGAGCAGTACAACGAGCGCCTTGCCATCGGCCGCATTGCCGACCAGAAAGCAAAGTATGCGAAAGAGCAGCCGTACTGGCCGGATGCACCGGACGAACTCATCTCCGCAAGTGACCTCATTCGTCAGCAGCAGGCGATCCTTGCCCGCAACGGCGAGAACCAGAGCAAGCGGGCGATGGCAAGCCTGCTCGAGCAGCAGGTGAGCACCCTCACCGCGCGTGTGGATGAGCTGCACCGTCAGCTGCAAACCGCCGAGGACGAACTCACCGCCAAGGCGGCTGACCTTGCCACCGCACGCAAGACCGCCGAGCAGCTGGTGGACGAGAGCACCGAGGAGCTGGAACGCAGCATTGCCGACATCGAAGCCATCAACGCCAAGGTGCGCGACAACCTCAACCGCGAAAAGGCCGAGGAGGATGCCCGTGCCTATCAGCAGCAGTACGACAGCCTGACCGCCGACATTGAACAGCTCCGCGAGGACAAGCGCGCGCTGCTGGACGGTGCCAAGCTGCCGATGGAGGGCCTCGGCGTGGCAGACGGCGCACTGACCTATCACGGCCAGAAATGGGATAATATGTCCGGCAGTGAGCAGCTGCGAGTAGCGACCGCCATTGTGCGCTGTCTGAAACCGCAGTGCGGCTTCGTCCTGCTGGACAAGCTGGAGCAGATGGACCTCGGCACGCTGCGCGAGTTCGGCGCGTGGCTGGAGAGCGAGGGCTTACAGGCCATCGCAACGCGCGTTTCGACCGGTGACGAGTGCTCCATCATCATCGAGGACGGCTATGTGCAGGGCGAGGAACAGCCTTTGCCTGACGAGCCGCAGAACACATGGAAAGCAGGTGCATTTTAATGCAGATCATCCGCGGAAAACAGAAGACCGCGCTCAAGGTTGTCGTGTACGGTCCGGAGGGCATCGGCAAGTCTACGTTTGCCGCACAGTTCCCGAATCCGCTGTTCATCGACACCGAGGGCGGCACCAAGCACATGGACGTCGCCCGCACACCTAAGCCGACCAGCTGGGTCATGCTGCTCGGTCTGGTCAAGGAGTGCATTGCCGACCCGAGCCTGTGCGGCACGCTCATCATCGACACGATGGACTGGGCGGAGCTGCTGTGCAGCCGCTACGTCTGCGACAAGAACCAGAAAAAGAGTATCGAGGAGTTCGGCTACGGCAAGGGCTACACCTATCTGATGGAGGAGTTCGGCGCCCTGCTGAATACGCTGAACGAGCTGGTCGAGCGCGGCGTGAACGTAGTCGTGACGGCGCACGCCAAGATGCGGAAATTTGAGCAGCCGGACGAGCTCGGCGCATACGACCGCTGGGAGATGAAGCTGTCCGCCAAGACCGCGCCGCTCGTCAAGGAGTGGGCGGACATGGTGCTGTTCGCCAACTACAAGACGTTCGCCGTCAAGACGGAGAACGGCAAGACCAAGGGGCAGGGTGGCGAGCGCCGGATGTATACCACCCATCACCCGTGCTGGGATGCGAAGAACCGCTTCGGCCTGCCGGGCGAGATGCCGTTCGACTATGCCGGAATCGCCCATATCATCGGGGACGGCAAAAATATTTCGGAAAATGAACCGTTAGCGGTCAATTTTTCGGACGAAACACCGGATAAGTGTAAGGACGTTTCCGATGCACCTGCACAGGCGGCAGACAGCGAACCGGCGAAACCGGACGGCACCGTGCCTGACATTCCGGCAGGCATCCCGCAGGCGCTGCGCGACCTGATGCAGGCCAACAACGTCACCGCGACCGACATTCAGACCGCCGTTTCCGCCAAGGGATATTTCCCGCTCGGCATGGAGATCACCGACTATCCGGCGGATTTTGTAAACGGCTGCCTGATCGGTGCGTGGGATCAGCTCTATCAGGTCATTCTGAAAGAGCGCAAGGACATTCCGTTTTAATCAAGGAGGACAATTATTATGAACGACAACATTCTGGATCAGGAGCTCGGCTGGGAAGACGAGATCGAAAACGAGGGCAGTCCGCGCCGTGTGCTCGAGCCGGGCGAGTACCCGTTTACCGTACTGGGCTTTGAGCGTGCCCGCTACGCCGGCAGCGAAAAGGTAGCGCCGTGCAATCAGGCCATCCTGCACCTGCGTGTGGATGCGCCGGACGGCGAGAGCGAGATGAACGTCAACCTGTTTTTGCTTAAGCGCTTTGAGTGGAAGCTGTGCCAGTTCTTCACGTCCATCGGTCTGCGCCAGCACGGCGAAAAGCTGCGTATGAACTGGGCGGCTGTCACCGGCAAGACCGGCCGCTGCCGCATCACCAAGCGTACTTACAAGGACAAGACCGGCGCAGACCGCGAAACCAACGATCTGGACGAGTTCCTCGATCCGCTGGGTGCGCCGTCCATGCAGCAGGCGGGCGGCTTTACGCCGGGAGCATTCTAATATGGAACTGCGACCGTATCAGCAGGCGGCGCGTGAAGCGGTCGAGAACCGCTGGGAGCAGGGTGACGACAGCACCCTGCTTTCTATTCCCACCGGCTGTGGAAAGACTGTCATTTTTGCGAAGATTGCCGAGGACAGAGTGCGGCAGGGCGACCGCGTGCTCATCCTCGCGCACCGCGGTGAGCTGCTCGATCAGGCTGCCGACAAGCTGCACACCGCGACCGGACTTTCCTGCGCGACCGAGAAAGCCGAGCAGAGCTGTCTGGGCAGCTGGCTGCGCGTGGCGGTCGGCTCGGTGCAGACCCTCATGCGGCCCAAGCGCTTAGCGGCGTTCCCGCGGGACTACTTCGGCACCATCATCATCGACGAGGCGCATCACGCGGTATCCGACAGCTACGGACGTATCCTGAATCACTTCGACAGCGCAAAGGTGCTCGGCGTGACCGCAACGCCCGACCGAGGCGATATGCGAAACCTCGGCAGCGTGTTCCAGTCACTGGCTTACGAGTATTCGCTGACCAAGGCCATCCGCGAGGGCTACCTCGTGCCCATCAAGGCGCTGACCGTGCCGCTCAAAATGGATTTGACCGGTGTCGGCGTACAGTCCGGCGACTTTAAGCCGGGCGACCTCGACAGTGCGCTCGACCCGTACCTCTACCAGATCGCGGACGAGATGGCAAAGACCTGTGCCGACCGCAAGACCGTTGTGTTCCTGCCGCTCGTTAAGACCAGCCAGAAATTCCGCGATATTCTGTGTTCGCGCGGCTTCCGTGCGGCAGAAGTGAACGGCGAATCGCCCGACCGCGCGGAAATCCTTGCGGCATTCGACCGCGGCGAGTACAACGTGCTGTGCAACAGTATGCTGCTCACCGAGGGCTGGGACTGCCCGAGCGTCAACTGCGTTGTGGTGCTGCGCCCGACTAAAGTACGCAGCCTGTACAGCCAGATGGTAGGCCGCGGCACGCGCCTGTTTCCCGGCAAGACCGACCTGCTGCTGCTGGATTTCCTGTGGCACACCGAGCGGCACGAGCTTTGCCGACCGGCGCATCTGGTCTGCGAAACCGCCGAGGTGGCCGAGAGCATGACCGAGAGCGCCGCCGAGCAGGGCGGTCCGGTGGACATTCTGGAAGCCGCCGAGCAGGCCGAGAGCGATGTGGTGCAGCAGCGCGAGGAATCCCTCGCCAAGCAGCTGGCGGAGATGAAAAGCCGCAAGCGCCGTCTGGTGGACCCGTTACAGTTTGAGCTGTCCATTCAGGCGGAGGATTTAGCAGGCTACACGCCCGCATTCGGCTGGGAGATCGCGCCGCCGAGTGAAAAGCAGCTCGGCGCACTGGAAAAGTGGGGCATCCGCCCGGACGAGATCGAGTGCGCGGGCAAGGCGGCAAAGCTGCTCGACCGTCTGGCGGCACGCCGCACCGAGGGTCTGACAACGCCCAAGCAGATTCGCTTTCTGGAGGGCAAGGGCTTTACGCACGTCGGCACCTGGCAGTTTGAGCAGGCAAAGCAGCTCATCGACCGCATTGCCGCCAACGGCTGGCGCATTCCGCGCGGCATCGACCCGAAAACCTACATGGGATAATGGAGGATAAATGAAGCAGGACGAACTCGATCTCCGGCAGGCGCTGGACTACATCGACCCGAGAGAACTCTCGTACAGCGAGTGGGTCGGCGTCGGCATGGGACTGAAAGAAGCAGGCTATCCCGTCGGTCTGTGGGAGGACTGGTCAAGACGGGACGGCGGGCGCTACCGCACCGGCGAGTGCGCCCGCAAGTGGGACAGCTTTCGCGGCACGGACACGCCGATTACGGCGGGAACCATCGTGCAGATGGCGCAGCGCGGCGGCTGGCAGCCGAACGGCGGCGACTGTGAACTCGGCTGGGACGATGAGATCGGCGGGAACGAACCCTACCGTGTGATTGATCCGCACTGGGTCGAGGCGCAGGAGATTACCGAACCCGCCGAGTGGCATCCGGCGCAGCAGCTCATCACCTACCTCGAAACGCTGTTCGACAGCGAGGAGCACGTCGGCTACGTCACCCGCTCGTTCTCGAACGAGGACGGCAAGGCCATGCCGACCAAGGGCGACTGGGCACGAACCGCCGGTCAGCTGGTGCAGGCGCTCTCTGCCTGCGGGGACGACATCGGCAGCGTGCTCGGTGACTACGACCCGGCGGTCGGCGCGTGGATCCGCTTCAACCCGCTCGACGGCAAGGGCATCCGCAACGAGAACGTCACCGCGTTCCGCTACGCGCTCGTCGAGTGCGACGGCATGGACATCGACCGTCAGAACGCGCTCATCCGCGAACTGGAGCTGCCGGTGGCGTGTCTGGTACACTCGGGCGGCAAGAGCGTGCACGCCATTGTACACATTGACGCACCCGACTACCCAGAGTACCGCAAGCGGGTCGAATACCTGTACACGGTCTGCCGCAAGAACGGTCTGGAACTCGACCAGCAGAACCGCAATCCGTCGCGCCTGTCGCGTATGCCGGGCGTGATGCGAAAGGGACACAAGCAGTTCCTCATCGACACCAACATCGGCAAGACGGACTTTGCCGAGTGGCGCGAGTTCATCGAGAGCGCAATGGACGATTTACCCGACCCGGAGAGCATGAGCGCGGTCTGGGACGAGATGCCGCCGCTGGCTCCGGCACTCATCGGCGGCGTGCTCCGGCAGGGGCACAAGATGCTGCTTGCCGGACCGTCCAAGGCGGGCAAGTCGTTCGCACTGATCGAGCTGACCATCGCCATCGCCGAGGGCAAAAGCTGGCTCGGCTTTGACTGTGCACAGGGCAGAGTGCTGTACGTCAACCTCGAGCTTGACCGCGCTTCCTGCCTGCACCGTTTTAAGGATGTGTACAGCTGTCTCGGCTGGAAGCCTGAGCACCTCGGCAACATCGATATCTGGAATCTGCGCGGCAAGTCCGTGCCGATGGACAGGCTCACGCCGAAACTCATTCGCAGAGCGGTCAAGAAGGACTACATCGCGGTCATCATCGACCCCATTTACAAGGTCATCACCGGCGACGAGAACTCCGCCGACCAGATGGCGAACTTCTGCAACCAGTTTGACAAGGTGTGCACCGAGCTCGGCTGCGCGACCATCTACTGCCACCACCATTCCAAGGGTGCACAGGGCGGCAAGCGCTCGATGGACCGCGCGAGCGGCTCCGGCGTGTTCGCCCGCGACCCGGATGCGCTGCTCGACCTCATCGAGCTGGAAGTGTCGGACGACCTGCGCGTGCAGATGGAGAACAACGCCGTCTGCCGTGTGTGCGGCGCGGCGCTCGAGGCAGCAGGAAAGAGCGACGAGGTATCGCAGGACGACCTGTGCAGCCAGCGTGCCGCCATGGATGCCTGCAGGCGGCTGCTCTCCGGCGTGGACTACAATCACCTGCTCGACCGCACCCGCGACACCCGGAAAGAGGTGCAGGCACGGACGGCGTGGCGCATCGAGGGCACGCTGCGCGAGTTCCCGAAGTTCCCGCCGGTCAACCTGTGGTTCGAGTTTCCGGTGCACAGGCTGGACGGCAACGGTGCCCTGCAGGACATCAATCCGGACGAGGCTGCCCCGGCATGGCAGCGCGGCGCAAAGGCCCGCAAGGGTAAGGCAAAGCAGGCGAAGCAAAGCAAGAAGGAAGCGTTCGATACGGCGTACAACGCCCTGTGCCTGGGCGGGGATGCACCGACCGTGCAGGACGTTATCGAATACTACACCGAGCAGGATGAGAACGGAGAGGTGCAGAAGCCGACTTCGAGAACCGTCTACCGTTGGATTAAGGATTATGGTTATTCGCTGGATAAGAATAGTGGAAAAATTTTGAATGACACGACCTGCGACATGACCTGAAAGTTAAGGTTATGACGCTTGCGACACAACCTGTGACACGACCTTACGGTTTAGGTCATGTCGTTAGCGACATAACCTGCGACACGACCTGAAATTAAGGTCATGTCGAGAGTGACGACACGACCATATATATACTACGTATATATTTTTGACAATGTCACAAGTGACACAACCAGGTGGGTCAGTGTGTGAACGCACTCACCATGTGAGGGGGCTTGGAAGGCGCCCCTCACAGATGGTTGGAGAGCGCACACACGACTGGACCCGTCGCGCGAGAGGAGAGAAGAAGAAAATGGTAACGCAGTTTTTCATGGCGATGCGCCCGCCGACGTGTACGGCGCAGGAGAAGCAGGTGCGCGTGGTGCATGGCAAGCCGCAGTTCTACGAGCCGCAGGCGCTCGCCGCCGCACGCGCTAAGCTGTGCGCCTATCTCGGTCAGCACCGGCCGGAACAGCCGTATACAGGCGGCGTGCGGCTCGTAGTGAAGTGGCTGTTCCCGCGGGGGAAGCACCCGAACGGCAGCTACCGCACGACAAAGCCGGATACGGACAACCTGCAGAAGCTGCTCAAGGATTGCATGACCGCCGAGCACTTCTGGACGGACGATGCACTGGTGTGCTCGGAGATCGCAGAGAAGTTCTGGGCAGATACGCCCGGCATCTGGATCCGCATTGAGCCGGTGGAGGACTGACATGGACTTTGAGGAGATGAACCAGCGGGCATACGACCGCAAACCCGAGCCGGACGGTCTGACACCCGCCGAGCGCATGATCTGGCTGGCGCTGCGGCTGCTGTATGAGCTGCACTTTCATGGCGGTCTGACCCGTGAGGAGGGCGTGGCGTATAAGCAGGAGCTGAAAAAAGATTACGAGCGCAATCTCGCGCAGGAGGCCGAGTGGCTGCGTGCCGGTACGGCGCTCAAGCTGCTGCGGCAGAGCGAGAACCCCGAGGTGAAGAAGATCGTCGGGGAAGTTGAAACGATGTTTTGAGGAGGAGAATAATGGCGAAGTGTAAGTTTTGCGGGGAGCCGGTTAAGGCTGCACCGGTGGCTCATGCCGAGTGCATGGAGAAGCAGCTCAATGACATGGAACAGGATATGCGGCTGCTGGTGTCCGGCGATGCAGACCCGTGTGAGATGTGCGCGCACTGCTGCGCCGACGGTAAGCCGGTGTACCGGCCTAACGAGGAGTACATGGCGTTCTGCGATAAGTGCGATGAGGATTACAGTAAATTTGTCTGGAGGGGTCGTAATGAGGACAGCTGAACAGGCAATGTCGGACTACCAGTTCTTTAAGTCGCACGGCATCTGCCCGAATTGCGGAAAAGAAAAGGCTGCACCAGGTCGTGTGTGCTGTCTGAACTGCCTTGACAAACAGAATATACGCAGATTAGTGCGATGGGACAGCATGACCGAGGAGCAGAAAGAGCAGGTACGCAGCCGCGTCCGTCAGAGCGGCAAGGCGCTCTACAAACAGCGTAAGGCGGCGGGACTTTGCGTGCGGTGCGGCAAGCCTGCACAGAAAGGCTATGTGCGCTGCTATGAGTGCAACATCAAGAATACGAATTGTACACGCCGCCGCAGAAACCGCAAGTTGAGCGCCAAAGCACCCGGGATCTGCTGCTGGTGCAGCAACCCGGTCAAGCCCGGCTTTAAGCTGTGTCAGGCGCATTACAACCGTCAGGTGGAAATCCTGAATCGGGCACGGAGCAGCAGTGCGGTCAAGGAGAGCGTCGCCGTTCTGTGGAAGATGATCAAAATGCCGCAGAGGAAGGAGAACAGCAAGTGAAATTCATAAAAAACGGAAAAGAGTACACAGGTATTGAGCAGGCATATTTCGCGCACTGCGGAATTATGGCATACTGTAAGATTTGTGGAATGAATGATGTGACTGGGCGTAATAAGGGCTGTCGAGAGTTTGCACGAAAAAATCCACTTGCAGCGGCAAAGTTAATGGGATTTCAAGTGCGATGAAGTTCGGAGCAAAAGCAGAGTATACCGATGAAATTGCTCGCTACTTAGCGTGGCGATATGGTATCACAGGAAAAGAAGAGGCAAAATGAAGATGCATGATGAACCATTCATGTTTATGGACTGCACCTGTCCTGTCTGTGGCAGAACGGCTGGAAACGACAGGCACGGCTATACATTCCGCTGTGTATGCGGCTGGACGGGGAAAGGTATCTCGCAGCATGATAAGCGGCTGATTGAGCAGGCATTAGCCCGTTTTCGCAAGAAGAACAACACGGAGGAAACAACATGACAACTAAGGATTGGCTGAACCGCGGGTGGGCACTCGACCGCGAGATTACGGCTTTAGAGAGTGCCAAGCGCCGGGCGTATGACCGCTGCGTGTCCGGCGTGGCATCGGTGAGCGGCGCACCGGGCGGCGACGGCGGTGCCTCAGACGGCGGCCTGAGCCGCTACGCCGATTTTGCCGCGCAGGTGGATGCCCAGATCGACAAGCTGGTGGGCATCAAGCAGGAGATTGCGGACGTTATCGCGCAGGTACCGGATTCGTCGCTGCGTGCGCTGCTGGTACGGCGGTACATGAATTTTGAGAAGTGGGAGGTTATCGCCGTTTGTCTGAACTATTCCCGCAGGCAGGTAACACGGCGGCACGGACAGGCGCTGAAAGAGGTCGGCAGGATTCTCGCTGAGAATGATGTCCTTTAATGTCCCACTAAGTCATGCTATACTGGTATCATGAAGTTCAGCGGGAATGAAACCGAGGTCCCGCGTTTCTCCTGCTTCATGTTTGGAACACCTCCGGAAAGGCACTCTTGGAAACAAGGGTGCTTTTTCGTGCCCAGAATTC
>OODU01003731.1_pt1 | contig 11131 bp, 10 predicted proteins | sample 1671171 | NCBI WGS metagenome assembly OODU01 (sample SAMN06348129, study PRJEB24527) | human gut metagenome | biome: human gut; feature: ankylosing spondylitis patient; material: feces | host: Homo sapiens | place: China | collected 2015-10
GATGACAGAAACTAATTATGCAAAAGTGCTATATTTAATTCATATAACACTTTTGCATAATTAGTTTCTGTCATCTGTATCACCTGTTTCTGCTAAGAACTGGTCATATAACATACTGTTGCCCTCTTTGCTGCTTCCCTGACTAAGCAGTTTCTTTGCAGCTTCCAAAGCCAAATCTGCAATCTCACATTTTGCACCTGACATTGCATTTTGTTTTTCCTGTTCAGCAGTATTTCTTGCATTTTCAAGAATTCTTGAAGCCTTTTCATTTGCTTCTTTTAAAGTACGTTCGCCAAGTGCTTTCGCATCACTTCTTGCATCGGCAATAATCTGAACAGATTCTTCTTTTGCACCACTTAAAGCAGTTTCATACTGTGTTTTCATTTCCTGTGCCTGATTTTGAACTGTTTCTGCGTCTTTAAACTGCTGTGCAATAAGATTTTTTCTTTTTTCCATAATTCCTGTGATAGGTCCAATCAGGAATTTTTTCATTAAGAGATAAAGAATAATCAGGTTAATAATGGTCCAGAGAAGGTCCCAGCCTAACTTCAGCACCTGTCTTCACCTGCCTTCCTTATTTTACGAATAAGATTAACAAACCAATTACGAAACCGTAAATAGCAGTTGCCTCTGCAAGGGCGCAACCTAATAACAATGCTTTACTGATTTTTGACTCTGCTTCCGGCTGACGTGCAATAGCTTCTACTGCTTTAGAAGTTGCAAGACCAATACCAACACCTGCTCCTAAACCTGTTAAAACTGCGATACCCGCACCAATTGCTGTTAACATATTTCATTTCTCCTTTTCGCTTCTTATTTTTTTTGATTACTCTTCATTAATTCTTCATTAACTACTCTTCAATTTGCTCTTTAATAAAGAGCGATGTTAAAAATACAAATACATATGCCTGAATCAGCCCATCGAAAATATCAAAATAGAGACTGAGCGGCACCGGTATTGCAACCGGAATAATCATTTTAATTAATTCCATTACGACAAAAGCACCGATAACGTTACCAAAAAGTCGCATACAAAGGGATACGGGACGAATTGCAATTTCCATAATATTAATCGGAGTAACAATTGCCATCGGTTCCGCAAAACTATGCACAAAACCTTTTAGTCCTTTTTGACGAAATCCGGAATATTCTATCAGGCAAATACTCATAATTGCCAGACCTGCTGTTACATTTAAGTCTTTTGTTGGCGGTTTAAATCCAAGAAGCCCAATTAAGTTTGCCACGCCTATATAGATGGCCACCGTAATCAAATACGGTACATATCGCTTGCCTCTCTCTCCTAAGATATCTGTGAAGAAATCTTGTAAGAAACCGATTCCAGCTTCCAATGCCAGCTGTTTTTTTCCTGGATTTTCCACTTTCAGGTTCCTGACTAATAGAATAGAGATAATGGTAAGTGCCGCCATAATAATCCAGGTGACAACAGTAGACTCTCCTACTGGTATACCACCAAAAACTGGAATGGTAAAAACGGTTTCGCAGTTAAGCTCCTCCGTAATCATTTCCGCTATATCCGTAGGACATCCTCCCTTTCTCTAAAATTTTGTTGTCTAAAACTCCTTTCTTCATACTCTAATTCGTGTCTAAATTTACTCCCAAAAAATGGTTTTGTCAATCTTTTGACAACTTCTCTGTTTTCCCTAATTTTCGTCTGTTTTTCGGTAATTTTTTTTGTTTCTCTTCCATTTTGGCTAGTGATTTTCGTTGCTTTTTGTGTACCTATCAGTATACAGCCGGATTATCTCCGAAAAAAAGGCAACAAAAAACGCCAGATTTCCGCAATGGGAAACTGGCGCACCAAGAACAGTCATTATTATGCTGAATCACATGGAACGATAATGCCGATGCAATGCTATACTTGCCCGGAGGAGGGGCAATGCTTTTTTTAATTGATGTAGATCATGGGAGCTTTGAAAAAGCAAAAGAGACACGGCAAATTAACCTCCAAGCGGCTACCGTGTCCCTGCAAGTCGTCATTAGTTTGTGTAAACGCAAAGAAACGGCGGCTCTGAAATTGTCCTTCAAAACCGCCGATTGAGTTCAAACCTTAAAATAGCGCACGAAATTATCTGCCCCAGTCAACGGTTTTTTTCTTTCCCCGGACGGGGCAGATAACTTATTATGCAGAGCGGAGCCGGTGTGCGCTAATCGGTTCCCCGCATTTTTTCCTTTAACTTCTGAAAGGATGTATCACTGATTACATGTTCTATCCGGCAAGCGTCCTGCTCCGCCGTTTCTCTGTCTACGCCAGCAGCCACAAGCTGCTCCGTAAAGAATTGATGGCGTTCATAGATTTTCTCTGCCACCTCCCGGCCTATATCGGTCAGGTGGAGAAATCCATCCTCGTCCATTGTCAGAAAGCCGCCATCCCGCAGAACGCCCACCGCATGACTGATACTCGGCTTTGAAAAGCCCATGTGCCGAGCAAGATCAATGGAGCGGACCATGCCCTGCTTCTTTTGAAGAATCAGCACAGCCTCCAGATAATCCTCCCCGGACGCATGAATCTTCATCGGTTCCTCCTTTATGCAAGGCTCCAGCCGGAAGCCTTTTTACGGATATTTACAAAATCCTGATAAATCCCGGCTTTTGCCATAAGCTCGTCATGGGTTCCCTGTTCGCTGATCCGTCCATCAGAGATCACCAAAATCTGATCTGCCTGACGGATGGTATTCAGGCGGTGTGCAATCACAAGTAATGTTTTACCCTTTACCAGCTCATTGATTGCCTCCTGGATATAGCTTTCATTATCGGTATCAACACTTGCAGTCGCTTCATCCAGAATGACAATCGGTGCGTCCTTCAAAATGCATCGGGCGATAGAGATTCTTTGCTTTTCGCCGCCGGACAGAGTAGCGCCGCCTTCACCGATGACTGTCTGGAATCCATCTGGCAGCGCCATGATAAAATCATAGCAGCGGGCTTTTTTTGCAGCCTCATAGACTTCTTCCTCTGTAGCGTCCGGTTTACCCATGCTGATATTGTTGTAAATGGTATCCTGGAACAAGTACACCCTTTGGAAAACCATGCTGATCTGTTTCATCAGTTCGGCGAGAGGTATATCCCGAATATCTGTACCGCGGATTGTCACTTTGCCGGATTTCACATCCCACAGCCGCGCCAGAAGGTTCGCAATCGTGGATTTGCCACCGCCAGACGGTCCCACAAGTGCGGTCATGGTATTCTTCTGCATAGAGAAGCTGATGTTGTGCAGGACTTCCTTGTCCTGATAGGCGAAGCCCACATCGCTAAATTGTACTTCTGGCTGATCCGGCTGTGCCTGTGACAGAATATGTTGATTTCCGTTATCGGGAAGTTCGGGCTCGTCCAAAACAGCTTCAATGCGGTCTAATGCGGCATTCATCACGGTCAGTCGGGTTGCTTCTCCATAAAGAGCTTTCAGAGGTCCAAAGAGATCAAAGACAAACAGCAGCACGCCCAAAAGATAAGCCAGGGAGAGTACGCCTTCCTGATGTAAAAAAACGGATAAACCGAAGATAGCGGCAATACCCACGCCATAGAGAATGTTTAAGCCAGTGGTCCACGGTGTCATTTTCTGCTCAAACTTCGTATTGACATCCCTTGATTTTTTGAAGTTTTCCGTTAATTCGTCAGATTTTTCTCCGAGCAGATTGTAACTTTTGATAACCCCTATTCCTTCAGCAAAAGACAAGACCGCATCCGTCAAATTCTCGCTTTGGTTTTGACGCCCGACAGCCTCCTTGAAGGAAACCTTATTCATATATTTTGCAACCAGTGATGCCAGCAAGGTAATGATTACCGCAATCAGCCCAAGTCTCCAATCCAGTACGAACATAAAAACAGCTAAAACCAAAGTAGACAGCATATAGCTCATCATGTTGCCAATGGTACTCATAGAAACTTCCTCAATGAATACCATATCCGTACTGAGAACAGAGCTGATTTTGCCAATATTCCCCGATGTAAAGTAACCCATCGGCATTTTTCTTAAATGATTTCCCAACTCCATCCGTTTATCAGCAAAGATCATAAATCCAGCGGCACTTTGCAGACGGTCGCTCAAATAGTGAACCACTGTCTGAACCACTACAACAGCTAATAATCCAAGTCCGACAAACAGACAGGTCTTTCCAGTCAGCGTATTATCAGCAAACCCGGCCAAGACGATAAACGCCATGAAGATCGGCATTTTGGAGAGAATGGACTCGACAAATGCACATAGAAATGCAGCCTGAATACGGCTTTTATACCTCCCGGAGAGGTTCAGGATTCTTGAAATCAATGCAAACATTTATCTTCCCTCCTTTGCAGTAGATACTTTCCACTCGGTGCTGTCCTGAGCCGCTTTCCACAACTTTTGGTATTCTGGGCAAGTTTGAATCAACTCCTGATGTTTTCCGGTTGCCACCATCTTTCCGTGATCCATAACGCATATTTGATCTGCGTTCATTATAGCGGGAAGTTTGTGAACGATAACTACCAAGGTTTTTCCCTCCACCAGCTCCGCAATAGCAGCCTCCATTTTTTCCTCATTTTCTGGATCAGCATAGGCCGTGGCCTCGTCAAGCACTACAATCGGGGCATCCTTCAATATTGCCCGCGCCAGGGAAATCCGCTGGCGCTGCCCCCCGGAAAGCATTTTCCCCGCATCGCCCGCCATGGAGTGAATACCTTGCGGCAACTTTTCCAGAAACTCCATACACTGGGCTTTCTTCGCCGCCTGCATTACTTCCTCATCGGTAGCATCCAAACGTCCAAGACGGATATTTTCCAGCAGGGAGGTGTTAAACAGGTACTGATCCTGAGCCACATAGGAAATGCGGCTGTTCAATGTCTCCAGGCTCATATCACAAAGTTTCTGCCCGCCAATGGAAATGCTCCCTTTCTGCGGGTCATAGTAGTGGATCAACAGTTTTGCAAGGGTGCTCTTGCCAGAACCGGATTCACCAACTAGGGCAGTTTTTTGTCCTGCTTGTGCCACAAAGGTAATATCGTGGAGGACTTCGTTTTCCGCTATTATCGGTTTCCCATCTGGGCCAGGCTGTGTCGTCTGATACGCAAAGGAAACATGATCGTAAGAAATGTTAAAATCCTGTCCGTGGAAATCATCCTCAGCAGCTTGCAGCGGTGCCGTATTTAACATCTGTTCAAGTGCCGTGATCTTATAATTCAGATTCGGAATCGTCTCCATAAAGCCCAGTGCTTTCAGGAGAGGAATCCCAATGCTGAGGGAAAGGCAGAGGACTAAAATCAAATCAGGTAAAGTGCTTATGCCACAGAGAACAAACCATGCCCCAAGAGGCAAAGTCAGAATAACAGTGCAGGGCAGTAGACTTCCGTATATCGCCATCCAGGGCCAGGCGGCCTTATACCATGCCAAGGTATAATCCCGATAGTCCGTTACATCCTTGCGGAAGTTCTCGTAAGATTCACTCTCCCGGTTGAAAACCTTGACAACCTCCATACCATTGATGTACTCAATGATCGTGTTGTTCATTTTCTGTGCAGACTGATAGTAGGGACCCATGCGCTTCATTCCAACAGAGTACATAATGACCATGGAGAGCAGGCTGATCGGGATAGAGGCCAAAGACATAAGAGCCAGTTTCCAGTCCGCACAAAACATAGCAACATAAATCACCAGCGGGATCAGTAAATTTGCGATACCCTCCGGGACTGAATGAGCAAGGAGCAATTCCAAGCTGTCCACATCATCGACAAACAGCTTTTTGATTGTCCCTGTCCCTTTTTCCTCCACAATGCCAAGGGGAAGTTTCTCAAACTTCTTTTGCAGAGATACCCGCAGCCGGAACAATGTGTTATATGCTGCTTTATGAGAAATTGATAATCCCCATCCATAAAAAAACGCCTGCAAAACAAGACAGATCAAAACCCCTATAACACGCAATAAAACAAATTCTGTTTCAACAGAATCGCCAATAACCAATGGCGAAATGACCTGATAGGCCAGCACAAAAGGCAGGATGCCCATAAGAACGCTGACCAGTACGACAACCGTGGCCACATACATATTTTTCTTATATGGCCCTGCGTACTCAAAGATTTTTTTGAACATAAGCCCTCCTTATATTGAGCCGTACTGTCTGTGCTTCAAAAACAAGAGGCCGCCAAAGTAAAGCGGCCTCTTATCATTATCTTTCTGTCCAGTCAAGGCGGCCCTGACATTCATAATTTCTAAAATTCACTGGCGGATTCGGAAAAAATCCAAAACCTTTTTACTGCCGGATTCGTCCAATGGATAGCTTTCTTTTACTTGCCCTTTTTCCATATGGACTACATACGAACATCCCGCCATCACCAACTCCGGATCATGCGTAATAACAAGAAGCGTTTTGCCCTGATCCGCGAGTGACTTCAAACTCCGCGCAACTTCCCGCATATGTTTGAGATCAAGCCCGCTTGTTGGTTCGTCAAACACAATGATCTCCCGGTTACTCACAATGGCAGACGCAATCGCTACCCGCTGTTTTTGCCCGCCAGAAAGAGAAAGCGGGTGCCTGTCTTTATATTCCAGCAGATCAAACTGTTTAAGGATTTTATCCACAACAGTTTCATCCTTGTTGTCCATGCTCAGAAGCACTTCATCCGCCACGCTTTCAGTAAATAGCTGATGGCTGGTATCCTGCATTACCATGTAGCAATGTTTGAGCCGGGCTTTCCAATCAAGGGTTTTCCCGTCAACCTGCAAAAAGCCACACTTCTTTTCCAGTCCGCAAATACAGCGGGCCAGAGTAGATTTTCCAGCGCCATTCAGACCGATAATGGCAATCGTTTCTCCAACAGGCAGTTCTGCACTCGGAATATGGAGGCTTTCCGGTTCCCGCTTTTTATACGCAAAGCAAAAATTTTGAAATTCCATATGTTTAGCTGTATGCGCCTGATACTGATTCGCAGGCTTCAACTTCGAGAGAGAAAACGGCCGCAGCCCCATTTCTTTTCGAGTGCCATCCGATAAGCTGTCAAATTCAGCAGGCGTGTATTCCCGTTCAATCTCCCCATCTTTTACATACAGCACACGATCTGCAAGATCGTGAAGGTAGTAGAGGCGGTGTTCTGCAATCAGAATTGTTTTGCCCTGCTTTTTCCAGAGGCTCAGGACCTGCCGCAGGTCATCAATAGCAGCCATATCCAAATTAGAAGATGGTTCGTCCAGGACCATAATTCCCGGCAGCAATACACTTGATGAAGCACAGGCTATTTTTTGCTTTTCGCCTCCGGACAGAGCAAACACGCTTCGCCCCATCAAATCTTCAATATGATAATCGGAAACTGTCCGGTCAATCCTTTTCAGGATATCCTCCTGAGGATAGCCTAAATTTTCACAAGCAAAGGCTAATTCACTATCCGTATCCACGTTGAAAAACTGACTTTTGGGATTCTGGAATACAGATCCCACCATAGCAGCCAATTCATAAAGCGGCGTATCTGATACGCTTTTTCCGTCCAGAAGGACATCGCCCTCTAAATTGCCCTCGTAATAATGAGGCACCAGCCCGTTTACCAAACGGGTAATCGTTGTTTTCCCACAGCCGGATTCTCCCGTGAGTAAAACAAATTCCCCTGTGTTTATGGTGAGATTGACATTTCTAATCCCTCCGCCGCTGGATTCTTCACCATAAGAAAAAGAAACATTTTGAAAATCTATCATGGCAAAATCCCTCCTGCGGAAATTATCGGGGAAGCAATCGCCCAAAACACTACAAAGCAACAAAACAAGATCAGAACCACATCGGCAAAATTGAATTTAAGCTGGCAAATGTTTGTGCGTTTGACAGGAGCGCCGAGGCCACGGGTAATTGCCGCAGCGGAAAGTTCCTCACCGATTTTCACGGAGCAGGTAATCATCGGGATCAGCTTATACTCCAATATTTTTGAAGATTTTTTCCCTCCAAGTTTAATCCCACGCATTTTCATAGCGTCACTGATTGCTTCTGACTCCTGAAAGACAGTTGGAAAGAAGCGGAACATGACCGTTAAGGGGATCGTCACTTCTTTAGGCATATGGATTCTTTCCATGCCGGAAATCAATTCACTGACCGTTGTTGTTTTCACTGCATAGGCAGCAATCGCAACACTGGGAAGGATTCGGCAGAAGAATCCGGTTGTAAACAGGACGAGGAAATTCAATATCCCCGTAAGGTGCGGCAAAACATAAATTTGAACAGCATAAAAAGCAGAAAACACAGCAATATAGCCCACAGCTTTTACACATTGCTTCGAGGTAAGCAGCAATATAGCCGGAACCGTACAAAGAGCAAGGCGGATCAGCCCCATAGCTTCTCCGCCTGTTCCGCCCATGACAAAAATGCTTATGATGAAGATGAGCAACAGTTTTGTACGCGGATCGAGCCGTAACCCTTGTTCTGTTTTTTTGCTGAGCAGAATTTCCCGCGCCATTATGCAATACCGGCACGCTGGAAGTGCTTTTTGCAAATGGCTTTCCCAATCATACCTCCGACAAGGCCAAACACAAAGCAGGCAACCAGCAGAATAGGCGCAATCCACATAGGCATATATGTATTAAGGGTAGCTGCATATTCAGCGCCGTATCCTTCAGTCAACATTACCATATAGCTTTCACGGTTCAGGAAAATGGGAGCAAAGTTGCCAAACACCCAGATGCTGAACACACCGCAGGAAAGAACTGTACTCTTTGCACTTTTGTAGTCCGCCTTTTTCAGGATCACGTCGGCCAACAGGCCGCCAACGAGACCAGTTACCATGGTAAGATAGCCGTTGCCGAAGAACACCATGATTAGGCCAATCAGGAAACCCATGATTGCAGTCATCCCGAATTTTTTAGCCTTTGTAACATACAGCATATAGGGGATGCCGCCAATCAAAGGGCACAGCACCGCCATCAGCGGAATAAAAATGGGGATGAAGCCAAGCATCGCCACCAGCATAACAATCACGACATAGATGACGGTGTAGATGCCGATAGTAATTAAATCTTTTCCCTCAAGCCGGGAACTTTTTTTCTGGGAACTCATACCAGTATCCTCCTTATCTCTGAGAAAATGAAAATGTGGTGTGGTTAGCTTCTTCTAACCACACCACATATAATAACAATTTGCACCCACGATTCCAACCCAAAACCAATTTTATTCTACCCAAAATCAGTATTTTTGCGTTTATCCAATCGTAGCTTCTGCTTTATAGTTTTTCGGATTCACTCCGTATTTCCTTTTGAACGCCGCTGCGAAATTGCTCGCTTTTGAATATCCCACCAGTATAGCCACCTGGCTGACATTCAAATTACTTTCTAACAGCAGGCTTGCCGCCTTTTCTAACCGCTGGTCGATGACATACGCATGAACCGATGTTCCGAACAGGGAGGAAAATCCCTTCGTCAATTTTGAAGTGCTGATATTGACCTGCCGCGCCAATTCCTCGCAGCTCGGAGCCAGGGCAAGCTGGCTGTCAATAATTCGCTTTGCCTCTATGATGGAATCCCGGTCACTTCTGGAAATTGCAACGTAGGTTGACGCGAGAATACTCAGCTCCAGGACCTCGCTCAAATATACCGATAGCAGCTCAAAGACCTTGCTTTCCAGAAACAGGTATCCCAACCCGCCACGATATTGCGTGAAGTCTTGCAGCTCCGCAAAAATGTGTTCCATATAGGGCGTGATATTCACCTTTGATATGCCGTCCAATAATTTTTTCCGATAGACCTCGATCTCACCAGCCTCAAAGTAGTCATTCAGAATCTTATAGAAATAGGATAGAGGTATTTTCACATTTTTGAAAAGGAAATCGCTCTTTTTAGAATAGCACAGATATTCCATTTTCCCGTGGCCGCGATAAATACAGGATTCACCCTTTTGTATGCTGGCACTTTGCCGGTTGTCTGCAATATTCCAGGAAACACCGTCATTGAAGCAGAACAGCATTTGTATGTATTCTTCACTGCTCACTCCCTGCACGTTCATATCCGAAAAGTAGTTCATTCTCCAGTCTGAAACAACTGCTCCCTGTTTCGTGACGATCTGCGAAATCTGACCGGTTCCCATGTCTGCCGGAATATCTATGGTGATCGTCTGCGGTGAATTAGAGAGCAGATCACAATAAAGATTATTCATGTATTGATTTGTCATGTATGAGCGCCCTCCTTATGGTTAGTTAATGCTAATCATAGTTTACAACACCAACCTGGAAAAGTCAATTTGTATTCCTTGTGTATACCGCAGAATCCATTTCACATCAAAACATCGTAGATACCACTTCAATGCTATTTCAAAAACGTAGTGGCAATTAATTTACGAATTATGCCTACTCATCGTACATTTTTATCCTTTTGCATTATTATTTCTTTGTTCTTATTATCATTTGCAGCATTATCTCTCAAATAATTTTCAAATGCATCTGCATTATACTGATACTCCTGCGGTTCAGCGACCATCGGTGAATATACAATCTCTGCTTCCACTCGCTCAGCTTCTGCCCTCTCCGGTTCCGTCTGTTCCTGCACCTTAGCATTCTCCATATGCTTTTCCTTATCAAGCTGCACATTCATAGCCAGATTATCCAGCTTATCAATAGATGCATCCAGATGAAGCTCCATTGATACAAGCATCTTTTTCACTGCTTTCATAGGTGCAAGCACCGCCTTTGTAATGAGATGTTTCTGCTCTTTCTGTGAGTAATCCACCTCCGGCTTGTCATCAAAAGTACGAAACGCATTGGCTGCTGTCTGCCCGGCTTCTCGAAATCCTTTTGCAAGAAGTGCCGTCTTTGCTATATCCTTATCCGTTGTCTTGATTGCACCTCTTACATTTTCTCGGATATCAAGAAGCCTTTTCTTAATTCCTAAGAACTCCGACACCCTGTATAATGCAGCTCTTCCCTTTTCCTTTGCTTCATCAACTATGCTCTTTGCTGTAGATTTGACCTGTGCTTTCACTTCCAATACCTGCGACTTTATCTGCTCACATCTGGTATTAAGTCGCTCCCGTGCTTCCGACAATGCCTTTTTAGCATTATTGACAAGTGTATCCTCCTGCATTTCTTTGATCTGGTTCTGCATGTTGGTGAGTTCTTCCGTCATGGAATCAATCTTTTTCTCCAGTCCATCCACATAGCTGCATATCTCAAATACATCGTT
>OODU01003753.1_pt1 | contig 11056 bp, 12 predicted proteins | sample 1671171 | NCBI WGS metagenome assembly OODU01 (sample SAMN06348129, study PRJEB24527) | human gut metagenome | biome: human gut; feature: ankylosing spondylitis patient; material: feces | host: Homo sapiens | place: China | collected 2015-10
CCCCCGACGCCCGGTTAAAAACCATGTTAATACCATTGCTGGATTTCAACCGGTCAAAAGTAATGGTTATCAATGGCTGTTCTGCAAAAATTCCATTCTCATCACTCAATGAAGTGCTGATGAAACCATTTGCCCCACTCTGAATAACTTCCGGGGCATTCACAAAATCCTCTGACATTTTTGCGTAGCGTGGCAAGCAATAGGCGTACGGATTCATGCAGGTTTCATAATTTAATAAATTCTCTGTATCTGAATACGGCTGCTGGCCATTCTGATCAATGCTGACATCCCATTTCATCTTTACCGCCTCCTCTGCGGAGCCATTGCAGTAAATGTGAGGGACAAGCCACTCTGGCCCCAGTAATTCTTCCCATTGCGGATTCGAAGCTTATCTTTTCCCTGGCTGACATATGCCTGGAAGGTTAAGGTTTCATCCCCATACGGGAATGTCATTGTATGGCTTTCGTAAGCCGGATCTGATATGGCATCATAAAAAGCATTGTATGATGCCATATCAGCTGTTTTGGAATAAATCTTCATCGTATAGTTATAAAATGTCCCGATAATATCCCTGTCCATCGTATAATCCAACGTACGACCGGACTGGTCTGTATCAGTAACCGAAAAGCTGCGTTCAAGAGAATCATGCTCTACTTCTACGTTATATTCCTTTCCATCAAGTAAAAACACTGGTTGTCCCATATTAACCTCCCACAACCACAAGGCTTACGCCTCGCCGCGATGCCTCTTTATCCAGTTCCGGTTTAAGAATCCTTGCAAGGGCAGCAAGGTTTCCGTTTAAATTCAGTACAATCTGCATTGGTTTTCCGTCCGTTTCCTGCAATCCAGACATAAAATCATCCATTTTTCTCAGCAATTGGCCAAACGCTTCCTCCTGATCGATACCAGGTGCACTTCTCGCAGATGCAGAAGCAGCACCTGCACGCGGTGGCACAATACTTCCCGTCGCTATGCGTGGTAAATACGATGCCGCATTAGGCAGATCTACTCCCACTGGCAGATTTACTTCCACGCCATCAAATACATCAAGCACACCATCGAGCCAGCTCTGAACCGTACTCCGTGAAGTCTTTGCCATATCTGAAATACCATTGTTAAAGCCACGCACCACATATTCCGCAATCGTATGAAACTCTTTTGAAGGTGAATTGATGTCAAATTCATCTTCCGCCTCTTCCATCGCTTCCTGAGCCCATCTGCGTATTGCCTCCTTTGCCATATAAGCGAAATCAGAAATACCATTTGCAAAACCTTCGTTAATCCGTCTGGCCATATTGTAAAATGCATCATACATTCCGCCAGTACCATTCAGATTGCTATCGCCCCAAAACCATGTCTTCACATCTGCAGCCCATTGTTCCATTGGGCTCTGCGTTTCAGAGTGGCTTCCAGTGATCTTTTCAGCAAATCCTTTGATGATGTCAGCTGCAAATTTCTGCCAGGATGGCTCATTTACTCCTTGCGTTTCATTTTCTCCCGTAAACCATTTTCGGATGTTAGAGGCCCATGTCTCTGTCGGCTCCTGCGTTTCCACATGCTTAGATGATATTTCAGTTGCATATGCCTTAATTACATCATCCGCAAACTTCTGCCAGGATTCCTTATTGACACCTTTGCTGCTTCCGGAAGCAACAAACCACTTTCTTACGTTATCAGCCCATTTTTCCATGACGGACTGTGACTTCGTGTAATTTTTATTTACCGCATTGTTATATCCCGTCATGGTGCTATTTGCCCAGTTCTGAGCTTCCGTGGAATTGCCACTGCTGATTCCAAGCTTCTGCGAAAACCAGTTTGCAACCCCCTGTGCCCAGGACTGCACCACGGTTTGCGTAGAAGCCTGGCCATTTTCAACGCCCTGATTAAATCCCGAAACCGTGTATCCGCCAATTTCCTGCAGTACCGTAGATGGACTGTGTATCCCCAAAAGTTTTTTTACCCCATTGATAAATGGATCTGTGATATTGGCCTGAATAAACGACGTTGGATCACTAAAAAATTCTTTAATACCGTTGCAGAAACCTTCCCAGAGGTACTGGCCCATTTCTGCCATTACAGTTGATGGACTGTGAATACCAAATGCAGCTTTAAAACCATCTATGAAAGGTTTAAAAATATTGGTAACAATCCAGTTGCCAATCCCAAGCATCCCATCGATAATTCCTTTCAGAATGCCTGCAACCACATCACCGCCACACTCTTCAATCTTCCCCTGAAAATATTCTTTCGCCGCCGTTACTCCATCTGACAACAAACCGCCAAGGAATGCAGCAAAACCACCGAACGCAGCACCTATTACTGCAAAGAACCGGCTTGCCACTGTAGACCAGTCAATGCTTTCGATGGATGTTGCTACTCCTTCTCCAAATGCCCACCAATCAGTCTCCGTAAGGAACAGTAGCAACGCTGTCAGAATTCCAATCACAATATCACTGATTGCAGTTCCAGCTCCTACCCAATCGAAATTTTGGAAAAACATGCTCATACTCAGCGCGAGAGAAGAACCAAAGCCGCTCCAGTCATATGTAGTGGCAAAATTATCAGCCACACTGAATAAACCACTCAGACCCAAAGCAAAATCAAGGCCAAGCATAGCCCAGTCAATTTCCGCTATGATGCCATTCAGTCCTGTTCCCATAGCCTTACCAATAGATGCCCAGTCGGCGGTCGTGACGAATCCGTATAAGCCTGCAATCTTAGCCTGCATATACGCTCCAAGCACCCGCCCGAACAAATCCCAGTCTACTGTGTGCACCATGCCATTTAACCCAAGGGCAAGAGCAGCGCCGAGCATCTGCCAGTCAATCTGTGTCAGTAATAAATAAAGCGTATGCGCCAATGTATTGATTCCTGTCCCCATCAATACGCCGATGTTATACCAGTTAATCGTTGCAACCAAGCTGTTAAAAAGCGTTGTAAATGCCAGGACAAAAGCCGTAATTTCATCTCCTACATTATCCCAGCTGATATAATCCGTCCATTTTTCCACCTGCTCATTGATTTTTTCTCCAAGCAGTTTTCCGATCCCCTCCCAGTCGCCGGCATCCCATAAACTCTTCAGTTCATTGGCAAAATCACTGATTCCTTTATCAATAACTGCCGTTTCGAACATCTGTGACGGGTCTGCCCCAAATGCTCCGCCACCGCCGCCAGACGATTCTGTTTCTCGCTGAATCTGAACCAGATCATCAAATGGTGCAAGCGCCTTTTTCGCTTCTTTTCCTGCACTGGATGCCGCACCGCCAGTCTTTTTCAGACTCTTTGCATAGTCCTCATTAACCTTTTTTGCCCTTACAAAAGATGTTGCGCCGCCAAGAGCAGCGAAGAACTGATTAACCCAGCTGACTGCTGTTGCCAGTAAATTAATAATTGTCGTGAGTGGTGGGACTACAATAGACAGTATCGGCGCAAAAGCTGCGGCAAAGCTGTTTTTCAGATAAGTGGTCCCCGAGGAAAGTTCCGACATGGACTTGTTGGCTCCAGCCGAATACTGCACCAGATTTTCAAAGCCCTCCTTGGCAGCTTGGATTGCTTCGCGCATGGCCATACGGATCAGCATCAGCTTAAACATGTTCGAAAGTTTCAAAACACTCTTGCTGACTGATCCGGAGGCTTTCCCGAGATTTTTCAGGTTTCCTACCGCCTGTCCTGCTTTCTTTGCCAGGGCATTACCTGCAGATTTTCCAAATTTCATAACAGCTTTTTCAGCCATGCCGAAACCTGCTTTTGTAATTGCGGCAAATTTACTTCCTGCTTTCCCACTCTGATTCAAATGTGTCTTATATTCGTTGAGCTTTGCGGTAATTGCGACAATCTTCTGCGCATTGGTGTCGTATTCCTGATATCCAAGTCCTAAACCTGCTTTTCCAAGGTCGGCCTGTCTGGCGTTCAACTGCGCCAATTCTTCCCGAAGTTTTACCACCTTGCTTGCTGATACCTGTGCAGCCTGGGCAATTCCTTCCAAACGCTGCTGCTCCAGGGCTTCCTGAACTTCTGCAGCACGTTTTACCTGCAGTGCCTTTTCTTCTGCAGCAATCTTGGCATCTTCTTTCGCTTTTGCAGCTGCCTGTCTCTGTGCTTCTTTCTGGGCTGCCGCCTCTTGTTTTGCCTGTTTTTCCGCCAGAAGCTGATTTTCCTTTTCGATCATGGCCGGGGTCTTCGCAAGCTCAGCAGCGTAATTCTTGGCTTCCTCTTTTGCGATAGCCAGCTTACGATAAAGCTCATCGTACTCAGCATCACCGAGGCCCTTGCCAGATTCAGCCAGCTTTTGCATCCTGGTCTGCAGGTCCAGAATTTTACCGGACATGGAATCGGTACCGAACGGATTGGCATCCGGCGTTGGAGATGCAAGCTCTTTCTTGTAATCTTTCAGCGCCTGTTCCACTTTCTGAAGTTTCAGGTAAGCCTTATCATACTCCTCGTCACCGAAATACATTCCCTGGCTTTCCAGCTGCTTCATCTGTCCTTTCAGACCCTCAATCTCCTGCCGGAATTCATTTACCTTTTTGCCAGACTGCGCCGCCTGCTGACCGTACTGCTCTACAAATTCCATTGCAGATTTGTCATAGCCATAAACATCCGGATTCTCAATCGGAACCACCTTGCTTTTCGCAGCTTCCGCATCGGAAAGCGGTTCCCCGCCGGGGTTCTGCTCCACCTTGATGTTCTCCATCTGCTTTTGTAGATCCTTCACATGGTCCTTGGCTTCATCAGCTGCGGCGCCGATAGACTCAACACCCTTTGATGCTTCGGCTGCTTTTTCCCCGGTCTTCTGTACTGCTGTCCCGGCTCCCTGGAAGCTGTTGGCAATGTTGCCAGAAAGCTTATCTACGGCGGCTGAAAATCGTTCGACGGCTTTGCTGAGGCTTGCAATGCTTTTGTCAAACTCCCCAGTATCAATTTTTGTGTCAAACTTTAAACTTCCGTCAGCCATACGTTATCACCTCGGTTCCGGGCGTAAAATAAGGCACCTTCCGACGCCCTAACCCAATAGCTTATTCCAGTAATCAATTTCAGCCTGTTCCTCTGCGGTGTACCGCTTTTTCAAATCACAAAGGTCTTTGTTTTCCCTCCGGAATTCCTGTTCCCATTTCTCCAGTTTCTTCCCCTTTGCAAGCTTCTGGCGGATACCAAGGACGGTCGAAAATGTTCCATCCTCAATCTCCATAAAGTATCCCGCAAAGGTCCACCAGTGAAGATATGGGACGGATCTAGTCTCGTAACCGGCAACCTTATTGATAGCTGGGAAAAGAATACGCTCATCCTGTTCCCAGTCCATCAGCTTTTTTACAGGCTTTTTATCATCATCTTCTTGGCCGCAATCGATAAACCATTTTGCTTGGCCAGCAGCCTCCTCCCGGAGTTCTGGCGGGATTTTATCAAATCTGTCCCGGTACAGACGTCGCATCATGATCTCCAGCTTCTGCCCCGGTTCCAGGTCTGGATCCGCGCAGGCCAGCATGATAACCAGGATATTCCGGTAATCTGTTTCGACAGGATAAAAGTCATCTCCAACTTTTAAGGTCTTTGGAAGTTCTCCGATCATGACAGACCACTGAGGTATATCCCCATCCGTTTCTGATTTTCCTGTCTGTACTTTTCAACGGCAGGCTTCATGATGTTCATGATACCATCCAAAACACCTTCAAACAGATAGCGCCCGTTTACGATGCACAAGGGAGACTGTCCAGCAAAAATTGTGTCGTATACATCGCTGTTAAAAATACCATTAAAGACTTCTTTCATCATCCTGGAAAACTCTGCCACGTAGGCACCATCTGCTTCCAGCGGGCTCTTAGGGCTTCCATCCGCATTAATTTCGATTTCCTCCGGCACCTTATAATCCCGGAAAGCAAACTGAGCGTCCAATACACGGTTGATGATTTCTGGATCAGCCGGATTAAACCGGATCACTCTGGAAGGATCATTATTTACAGAAAAGCTTTCATAACCATCATCAAATACCAGGCTCTTCATCTTTTTTGACATTGTTTTCCACCTCCTGATCTGCTATATCAAATACCGGCAGCGCATTTTCTGCGGCTGCCGGTTCTGGATTTCATTCGGAATCTGCCGTGAAGGTCTTGGTTGCAAGCGCAAACTTACCTTTTACACGGTTTCCTGTATGATGCACATTGAACGGGATCTGATAACCGGTCGTATCGCCACCATAGCTTGATACCTCAATAATAGCTTCTTCCTGATAAGCCACAAAGGATCCAGCTGCTTCGGAGACTTCATCCCAAAGATGTACTTCCACCACGGTAGTCTTCAGATCATCCAGGGTCTGACGCTCATCCACAATGCCTTGCAGGCGTTCAAACATTGGATCACCAACAACTGCATAGTACGGATCTGCGGAAGCCTGCGGCTGGTAGCTATCCAGAGTAACCGATGTATCACCCAAGATATTGTTTTTGGTCTCCACATTGGCGTTCATTTCCACGTTAAACTCTTCAAGATCGGTGCCTAAGCGGACATATGCCGGACTTCCGGCATCCGGAAGCGCAGAGTCGATAAAATGTGCCATAAATTTTCTCTTAATCTTCTGTCCTGCGACAGGTGCTTTCTCTGCCATTTATATTTCCTCGCTTTCTATTACTTTGTACTGGGCTTGTATCTGAATCTGATACATAACGCCCTGGTCAATGGTTTCTCCCATCAGCCCCATGCTCATAGCATTCGCTGCGGTTGCCTTTAAAAACACAGCCTGCTTTACCTCATTGCCGGTATTTACTTCAATGCCGCCCTCTTCCGGAAGATTTTCCAGCCAGTAGGACAGCTCCAGGAGAAAATTGCTGTTTGCCAGCCGGTTATAATCCGTAAAAGACTGCCCTGCAGCATACATGGTGAAATTGTGCCGCCGGATCTGATTGCCAAGCAGGTCCTCTTTCACCAGGGAATCCCCCGTACTGGATAAACCATAATTCACAGGTTCTGGTTCTGTGAAATCAATGTGAATATCATCACCTGCCAGAAACTCGGATATCTTCGGATACTCTGTCAGTTTCTGGCGCATATAATCAATGATCGTCATAAGCCGTCTCCTCTGTTACTCATTGCCTGCGCTGCCCGGAGAATATCTTCTTTATGGTCCGCTTTCATCCGCTCAAACCACTTTTTCCCCCGCATTGGAGCACCTGCATAGGTAAGCTCTTTCCCGGTCGGAACCTTGATTTCGTTTTTCTTCGCCCATGCACTACCGGTTGTCGGCGAAACATACAGAATGCCCTCATACAGGTAATGCGCAAAAGGACCCGGAGTATCAATCTCTCCGGATCCGATTGTAGTGGCCGCCACCATCACGTGCTCCAGTTCACCCGCCTGCCTACGTGGCATGTAATCGCTCATGTAGCGCATACACTCGCTATCCACCAGCTTCTGTACCGGTCCACCATCCTGCAGACCGTGATTTTGCAAAATTTCCTGCATGGACTTCATTTCCACTTTCAGCTTCACAAAACCACCTCCTACTTGCAGGACAGCTCATAGTGCTGGACTGATTCGCTTCCGTACAAGTATTCATCTACCGTGGTAACGGTAAGGTAATGATATTTCTCTTTCAGCGCTGCCAGAGATTTGGAAAGAGTTTCCGGCGTGCTGCCGTCAATCTCATCCTCCACGATTCCTTTCACAACCAGATCTTTGCCCTGTGTAAGCATGAGCGGGTCTGTCAGGCTCTCAAACGGGATTACCAGCAGCACCGAAGCAGCATCTCTTTGACCGGTCTTTATAAATGTGCTCTGGCGTACATCCTCCCAGTAAACTTCCTCGATTGGCTGCCGTAAGTAGCTTACATTTTTTCCGTTTTTGCGGTACAGGTACAGCGTTACGTCTGCATTTGTAATCATCACTCCACCCCCTGATAGCACAATCCGGTATTCTCCAGCCATTTCATAATGATCTGGCGCTCCCTTCTGGTCTTCGCCTCGTTCTGCTCCTGCGCGGACCCGAACGATACAGAATAAGTTCCAATCTTTTCCGATGTCTTTCCGGATGATTCTTTTTCTGCTTTTTCCTGTCTGCATCCCGCCTCTGCGAGTTCACAGCAGCACAGCCGGACTTCTTCCGGAATATCCGTCACGTTGGTAAGCCTACCAAAAGTATACTGGTCTATCACTTGGCTCGCCTGGCGGGCATAATAGGGAAAGCCGGTGCTGATGACCGGCTTTCGTCCTAAAAGGTACTTGCCCTTATAAAATTCTTCATCTGCATAGATCATCAGCACAGTTTCTCCTTATCAGGTGGTCGGGATTAAAGTTACATCCTTGGTCACTGCAGAGCCAGCAACCACTACAGTCTCCGTAATCTGGCTGTAGCCGGTCTTTTTAATCTTTGCCGGATAAGTTCCCGGTCTCAAGTTGAAAACAGCTTCACCGCTTGCATTCGTCTTGATTCTGGAACCATTCACGTCCACAATCGCATCTTTAATCGGTTCCGGAGATTCCTGATTGTCCTTTACAGTAAAGGTAACAGTCTGGGTAGTAACCGGAGTTGCCGGCTCCAGATATGCAAACGGGCAGCCTACGCGGTCCTCGTCCATTCTGGTTGCCGGGTTCGGAAGCGCCCAGCCCATGCGAAATACAATACGCAGCGCAACCATATCCTGCTGCGCCAGGTTATAGGTGATCTCCTTGGTAGTCGGATCCTGAATAACACCCTGATCCAGAATCTTTACCGTAATATCCTGACGGATCGCGTATACAGCCTGCTTAAAGTCACCGATGATCAGCTGCGCAATGTTATTATTAAACGCTCCGTTCTGCGGGAAATACATCGGCGCACCATCCAGTGCATAGTTGGTAGAACCCTGCATATCACTCTTAAAGATCGGGGTTCCGTCGGTTGCTTTGATACCTCTCAGCTTCGCTCTCATGCTCATGGAAGCCAGTGCACCAGTTGCCATATAGCCATCTTCCTCAACCTTGAAGATCACGCCGTTCTCACCCAGGAGAAGGTTATAGTAATCCGGGTTAGAACCAGGTGCCACGTTGTTGCCTGCCTGACGTGCCAGTGTGATAATGTCATTCTGCCATACTCTCGGACGATTCTCACCGAAAATGATTGCCGCATCGACTCTCTGGCCGATAGCCTCCATGACTCTCGGGGTTACCTCGCCGAAAATATCAAACTCCGCATCATCCAGCACAGCTTCCGGGATTGGAACAATAACGGCCAGCTCAGCCGCATCCAGATACACGTTGTCCCATGCCTGGCGGCTGGTCTGCTTCATGCCGGTATCACCGTCTACCCAGTACGCAGTCGGCAGGAAATCCAGTACGCGGATTCTGGTCTGGTTGCTGGTCATGTTCGGCAGCTTCTTAGCCAAACTCATAAATACGGACTCTTTTGGTGCGTCCTGAAAAACGTTTTTTACAATCTGTTCGCGGATAACCGCCTCGGCGTCCGCTCTATTTACCATATTCGTTGCCATCAATAGCCTCCTTTACTCTCTGCCAAAAATACTTCTTAAAGCCTCATTCGCTCTTGTCTTTGTGTCTTCCGACTTTGAAGGTTCAGTTCCAGGGGTTCCTGAAACCACTCTGGGAATACTGACATCCTGAAACAGGTACGCATTGTCTTTCTTGACCGCCTCCAGGGCTGATTTGATATCACTCTCCTGGTTCTTGCTGGCTTTCAGCTTCTCAATATCAAGAAACGGCATAACGGCCTTTAAATCACGCGGCTTAAAGCCTGCTGCAGTCTCTTTCAGAAGATCGCTAAAATCACGATCTGCGAGCTGCTTTTTGTACTCATTGTCCTTGGCTGCCATGTCATTGGTCAGCTGGGTGATTTTCCCCTGCAGTTCCTGAACATTGATGCCTTCAAAGCTTTTCAGCGTTGTCTGGGCCGTATCCAGCTGTGACTTATAATTGTCACGCTCTGCCGTAAGGGCATTGACTTCCTTTCCAACCGCCGCCATCACATAATTAATCTGATCCTGATTCAATCCCTGTTTCTGTAAATCTTCTGTCTTTAAAATCATATGTTCCTTTCTCTCCGCCATCGGTTGTTTTCGGTGTGTAACCATCCACCCCTACGGAGCTGCGTTTTCGGCACGCCTGCCAATTTACCCAGTTTTATGCCTTATGGCAGGGCATAAAAATAACACGCATCTCTGCGTGCTTACTGCTCGACCTTATTACATTTTATGCATCGTCTTACATATCCACCATACTGACCAGATGCACGGCTCCAATGTTTACGGTACTGGTGCTTGCAATACTGCTGCTTAAACCAGGTTAATACATTCACGCGATCACCTCCTGTTGTTGCGACGTCACAACGCATAACGGATCCACTGGCATGCAGTGTAAGCCACATAGGTCATTACCGTGACAAACCAAGTAACCAAACAGATCACCTTGATTGCTAAAACCACTTTCAACATAATTTTCTCCACAAAAATACCACCGGCCTACTGACTGGTGGTATTTTTCAACTTACTTCTGATTTTTTCTTTATAATCATCAATTCCGCCATACTCATCCCAGTTATACGGTGGAAATGGCGTGTCAAAAACCTCTTTCCATTTTAAACGAAGGTCTTTCAATTCCGCATCTGCTCTTAAACGCTGAATCAGGTCCATCCAATCACCTCCTTATAGGCAGCGTATAATTCAGGAAATATTTTTTTAATTTCCACAATACTATCATACCCCAAAATTTCAATGCTGTTAAGATTAGCAAAAACTTCAAGCATAACATTCGTATCATCCGCCCAATATTCAACAGTATGACCTGCAATCAAATAATCATTAAGCCCTGCTTTGCTTAAACCACTTATAATATCAGACAAAGCAAAATCTGCTTCATATTTGCCGCCCTCAGCAAACCACTGTTTTACTGTATCAGCGTAATTGTACACTGCCTTTGAAGAAGATTCAATAGCTGCCTGAAACGTATCACTATTCCACGAATGATATTTTTTATAATCAATCCGATGAGATAGCTCATGGACTTGTACATAGGTTAAGTCATAATCCTTAAAATCAGGTGCCTTTGAGTTATACCAAATCACATCTTTGGCAATATCA
>OODU01003755.1_pt1 | contig 11049 bp, 10 predicted proteins | sample 1671171 | NCBI WGS metagenome assembly OODU01 (sample SAMN06348129, study PRJEB24527) | human gut metagenome | biome: human gut; feature: ankylosing spondylitis patient; material: feces | host: Homo sapiens | place: China | collected 2015-10
GAACCGCGGTGCTGTGATCGCCAGCGACCTGCGCGTACCCTTCCTTGCCGAGCAGGTCGGCGCGGTCGGCATTTCGTCCGCCGATGTGCATACACGTTGGAAAATTGTAGTAATTTATCAACCGGACATTCGCCTCACCTATGCCGTCCGCACGACCGCATGGGACAAGAAACCGCGCTTTCCCGGACTTGACCTCAGCGACCGAGAGGTTGACCTTGTATACGAGATGTGCGACACCTTATCCCGCAATCGTGCGTACGTCGAGAAAGATTTTTCTACAGAAACGGCACTTTTTTCCGACATTCTCAGCAATACGCAGGCTGTCAAGTCGCTCGGTGCTTTCGATGAGTCTCGGTTCATCGAGCTGCTGCAGAATGACCCGCTTGCCCTGCCGGTTCTCGAGGCCGTGCTGCTTGCAAGCGTATGGAGCGAATCGACACTGGAAAGCGTCCCGAATTTCCTTATGGTTTTCGCACTGCCGAACGCGCAGGCCCTTTCGGTTCGCAAAAACCTCGAGGAACACTTCCATACGGTTGACTTGCTCCGCTCTCTATCTGCGCCGTTCGAGCGCCCACTTACGCTGCGCCTCGAAAACAGCCAGCCGCCGGTGTACAGCCCCGCTGCAAGCGGGCGTCTTGTCCTGCTCGAGCCGATCGGAGACGCACCGCGCAAGCTGCTGATCGACACGATCGAACAGCATTCGCGCATTCGGCTGCTTACCAGCAACGCCGAGGCACGCCCGTTTGCCGCGTTCCCCATCGTCATCTCCACGCGTACCTTTCCGGCGGCGTATGCGTACACCGTCGCTGTGCCCAAACAGGTACACGCTCTGCGCGAGTCCGACGCAGACTGCCTTCGCCTGGCGGCTGCCAAGATGCTGTGCTGCATTTCTGGAGCAGCAGGCACGCTCAACGAGGCCATTGATGATCTTGCCGGCAATCCACACGCCTACCGGCTGAGTCTTCCGGAGCGCTGGATTACCATTGCACGGCAGTTTGTCCGCCACGCTCTGCTGACCAATGAAAACAGCCGTGCTGCATTCGACCGCATCTCCGGCGAGGCTGAGCGCGTCGCAAAAGAGGCACAGCTTTCCCGCGCAGAAACAATCGATAAGGGTGTTGCCTTCCTGCTCAAGCCAGAGCGTTACAAGGATGCCATCCGCCTGCGGCCGCAGTCGCTCGAGGAACTTGCCGAGACAACGGCGTTCGAGTACACGTATCAGAACGAGCCGTTGCTGGTCTACCATCCCGACCGCTTCGCTGGTCTGCTGCAGCGTGCCGGAGTCGGTCCCGAGCTTGTCGAAGATGTTGTACAGGCATTGAAGGACCGTTCGCTCTGCACGTCTGAAAAGGTCAAAATTAACACTGAGGGGGCTGGCAGACGCTATCTTGCAATCCCAACGAAAAAGTTCACGAATTCCCGCATTCCAGCTGTTCCGGCTGGCAACGAGGAGGACAATAATGTATAACAATGATATATATCCTGCACTGCAGACGTTCAGTATCGAACGTCTGCGCAAAGAACAGGAACGCGCACTGACACCGATTCTTGCTGGACGTGATGTCCTCGTTCGGCTGCGCACCGGCGGCGGAAAGTCGCTGCTGTATCATCTGCCCGCACTGCTCGATGAGCCGGGTTCGCTCACGCTTGTTTTCTCTCCGCTTCGCGCGCTGCAGCGCGATCAAGTACAGGCACTCGAGCGCAGAGGCGTGCACGCCGCCCTGCTGAACTCCGACCTCAGCACGTCCATGCACGCTGATATTCTGCGAGACTTTGCCGCAAACGGTGGCCTTCTCTACCTTGCGCCGGAGCAGCTCCGCCGTGAGGACGTGCGCACCGCACTTGTCGCCGCGCATGTGCGCCGTGTGGTCGTTGACGAGGCGCATATTTTGCCGCAGGTCGAGCACGCCTTTCGCAAGGATTACCGCCGTATCGGGCCGTTCATCGAGTCACTGCCCGAGCGCCCGCAGGTGCTGGCGTTCACCGCGACCGCCACGTGCTCCGACCTCAACTACATCGCCGAGCGGCTGTGCATGCACGACCCCAAGCGCCTGCTGTTTCCGATTCGTCGGAAAAATATCAAAATCTATGTCAAGAAGATTACCATCCGCGATAAGACCAGAAAGACCCGCAAGCTGCAGAACGCACGGCTCAGACTGCTGGACGATGTACTTCACAAGTACCGCAAGCACGGAGCGACGATCATCTACTGTCCATGCGTCAAAGATGTCAAGCGCACCACCAAATGGCTGCGTTCTCGTGACTATCCAGTGAAGGCTTATTACGGCAAAATGAAACGCTGCAAACGCGCCCACGTGCAGGACTACTTTCTGACGAAAAAGCGCCCGATCATCGTAGCTACGAACGCCTTCGGTCTGGGCATTGACCGTCCCGACGTGCGTCTGGTCGTGCACGCCGGACTGCCCATCGGCATCGATGCGTACACGCAGGAAATCGGCCGCGCCGGACGCGACGGAAAGAAAGCTCGCGCCGTACTGCTCTACGCGCCGTCGGACGAGTATGTGGTGAAAAACCTTATCCACAGCAGCCGCGACCCCGAAACCGTTTCCCGCGGCAAAAAGCGTCTGAAGTCGCTGAAAAAGGTTCTGCGCGAGCCGAACAAGGTGTGGAAGGGTATCACGAAGTACTTCTGGTAAGCGTATCGATCGTACGTTTTATTGATATAATATTTATATGTATGAATGATTAAACCGCCCGCATCACGGTAATCCTAACTACCAGAAGGAGGAATTTCCATGACCAACAACTTTCAGTGTGCACAGATCTACCAGATTCTTGCGCTTAACGATGAAATGCTGAAGAGCGGCTGCATTACCCGCGACGAGCACGACTTTGTCCGCCATGTGCAGACGGACAAGCTGACCCGGCTGCATAGCACGCCGTAAGGGGGCCGCCTGATGGACGTCCGCAGACTGGACGAAATGCAGGCGCAGGGCCGCAGCATCTTCGATACCGAGCTTGCTGTGGCGTACTATGCCCGCGTTTCGACCGACAAAGACGAGCAGATCAACAGTCTCGGCAACCAGAAACGCTATTTTGAGGACTACATCGCCGCAAATCCGCACTGGAGGTTTGCCGGCGGCTACGTCGATGAGGGCATCAGCGGCACGTCTGTCGAGGGACGTGAACAGTTTCTCAAGATGATCGAGGACGCGAAACGCGGCCGCTTTGACCTCATCGTCACCAAGGAGATCAGCCGTTTCGCCAGAAATACACTCGACAGCCTGCGCTATACGCGCGAGCTGCTGCGCTATGGCGTGGGCGTGTACTTTCAGAACGACAACATCAACACCTTTGACAAGGATGCCGAACTACGGCTCACCATCATGTCCTCCATCGCACAGGACGAGGTGCGCAAGCTGTCCGAGCGCACGCGCTTCGGCTTTAAGCGTGCGCAGGAGAACAGCGTGCTGCTCGGTCAGAACAATCTGTTCGGGTACAACAAGGTTGACGGGCGATTGGAGATTGTCGAGCCGGAAGCCGCCGTCGTCCGCGAGGTGTTCGAGCGCTACGCTGCCGGAGACCTCGGTCTCCGCGCCATTGCCAACGACCTGGACAGCCGCGGTGTACGCGGACGGCAGGGCAAGCCGCTCACCTACTCCACGCTGTACGGCATGATCCGCAACCCGAAATACAAGGGCTGCTATGCCGGTCGGCGGTACGCCTCGCGCGACTACCGCGACAAACGCAGCTACCGCCTGAGTGCAGACAAATGGCTCGTGCATAAGGACGACCGTGTGCCTGCCATCGTGCCCGAAGCGCTGTGGGAGCAGGCTAACCGTCTGCTTGCCTCGCGCGGCAAGACCATGAAGGCGCACGCGCAGGCATCCCAGAACCGCTACGCCTACAGCGGCAAGCTGATCTGTGCCAGGCACGGCACAACTTTCCACAGGCATGTGTATAAAAGCAAAAGCCGTGGCGAGGCGGAGTGCTGGAACTGCAAACTGTACCGCGAAAAGGGCAAAACCGGCGGCTGCAATTCCCCGACGGTTTACAGCCACGAGCTGGATCGCATTTTGGAGCGTGTGTTCGAGCAGATAACGGACGAGCGCTCAGCCGCCGTGCAGGAGTACATCGACAATCTGCGCGCCTTTGCCGCACAGCAGGATAACGCCCCTGCCCTTGCTCAAGTCGAGCAGGAAATCGAAACGGTCACCCGCCGCAAGGACAAGCTGCTCGACCTCGCGCTTGCGGGTGCGCTCTCCAACGACGAGTTCAAGCAGCGCAACGAGACCTGCAACGAGCAGCTCGCCGCCCTCGAGCAGCAGCGAACAGAACTACAGAACGCAGACAAGACACTGGAAGAACGTATCCGACGGGTGGAAAATCTGCGCCGCATCATCGAGGAACGGTGGCAGATGAGCTGCGGGTTCTCGCGCGAGATGTCCAAGGCGCTCGTTGACCATATCATCGTGGACTCGGACGAGAGCAAAACCCGTATCTCGCTCGATATTTTCCTCACCACCGGTGCAGAGCCGATCGTATCTGAAACGCAAACCTCTAACTCACAGCTGCAAATGAGCTTTCAGCGGGCGCGTTCCGGTTATCAGGGAGAGTACACGGTGACGTATCTCGTGCGCTGGCATTTGGAATAAAAAGCAGTGATACCTTTCCAATTTGGAAGCATATCACTGCTTTTATCCTTTTTTACAATTCCAGCGGAGCCAGTGTTGTCGTATCAATCGAGCGAATCGCCGACCGCAGCGGCAGCACCGCCGACGGCGAAACCGAAAGCTCGTCGATACCCATCGACAGGAAGGTTTCGATCAGTTCCGCGTCTGCGCCGAGTTCGCCGCAAATGCCGATCCAGATTCCGGCCTTGTGCGCGCTCTCCGCTGCCATGCGGAGCATACGCAGCACCGCCGGATGGTGCGCGTCAAAAAACCGGTCGAGACCCACACCCTGCCGGTCAACCGCCAGCGTGTACTGCGTCAGATCGTTCGTGCCGACCGAGAAAAAGTCCACCTCACGCGCCAGCTCTGCGCTCATCATGACGGCGGCCGGTGTCTCGATCATAATGCCGAGCTCGACCTTGTCCGCCATCGGTACACCTTCTTTCGCGAGTTCCGCACGGATGTTGCGGCAGATACGCTTGATCTCCTGCACCTCCCAGACCGAGGTAATCATCGGGAACATAATCGCGATTTTGCCGTAAGCCGATGCGCGGTACAGCGCCCGCAGCTGTGTGCGGAACACCTCGGGACGCGTCAGGCAGATGCGGATGGCACGCAGGCCCATTGCAGGGTTTTCTTCTTTATCGAGGTGGAAATAGTCCGCCTGCTTGTCCGCGCCGATGTCCAGCGTGCGGATGATAACGCGCCTGCCGCCCATGCGCTCCGCGACCGTCTTATAAGCCTTGAACTGCTCGTCCTCGGTCGGATAGTCGCTGCCCTGCAGGTACAGAAATTCCGAGCGGAACAGGCCGATGCCTCCGCCGTCATTCTGCAGAACCGCATCAATATCTGCCGGAGAGCCGATATTGCAGTAAACCATCACATTCCGGCCGTCTTTGGTCACATTGGGCTTGCCCTTGAGTTGATCGAGCAGTTCTTTCAGCGCCTTCTCCTTGGCCTGCTTTTTGAGCAGACGCTCGCGCTCGGCGTCATCCGGCTCGATAACCGCCTCGCCGGTCTGACCGTCAATGATGGCGTACTTGCCCTCCATTTCCGGCTGCAGCGCATCTCCTGCACCGATAATGGCCGGAATGCCCATCGTGCGGGCCAGAATCGCCGTGTGCGAGTTCGCCGAGCCGCCTGCCGTGATGAATCCCAGAATAAGAGCCTTATCCAGCTGCACAGTCTCGCTCGGCGCAAGATCATCTGCTGCCACGATACACGGCGCATCGGACACGATGCCGCTTTCGCCCTCGCCGGTCAGGATGCCGACAACACGCGCCGCAATATCGCGAATATCCGCTGCACGCGCCTGCATGTAGCTGTCGTCCATCGCAGCAAACATTTCCGCGAACTGTGCACCGGTGTCGCTGACGGCGGCCTCGGCGTTTACACGGTCGTTCTCAATCATGCCCTCGATGCTCTCCACGAAATCCAGATCGTCCAGCATCATCTGGTGTGCCTCGAACAGCATTGCCGCGTCCTCACCGGCCTCAGCGAGTGCCTTGTCATACAGCTTTGCGAGCTGTTCCTTCGCCGTCTCCCGCGCTGCGCGGAATCGCTCCAGCTCTGCCGCGGTGTCGCTCACCTCATGGCGCGGAATGACGCCGCTTGCTCTGCGGTAAAAGCTGATCGGGCCTGCCGCTACGCCTTTAGATACGCCTTTGCCGAAAATCTGCTCCATCTCGCTCACTCCTTACAGGTTCGCCTTGAAAAATGCCTCGATCTGCGCTGCCGCTTCCGCTTCGTCCTCACCTTCCACTTCCACGCGAACGGTGTTGCCGTGCTTGATGCCCATGCCCATGATGGCGATCAGGCGGCGTGCATCCGCTTTTTTATCGTCGAAATGCAGGAAAACCTTGCTCTTGTATTTTGCGGCCTCCTTCGCCAGCATACCGGCCGGGCGTGCGTGGATGCCGATGGAATCCGTGATGGTATATTCAAATGCTGTCATGGTAAAAACTCCTTTTTTCTTCATTCAAATGGTGGATTGCGGCGAGAAATGCCGCTGCAACCTGCGGTTCGTGTCCATAAAAGTCCACTGCACCCGGTCGATACGGCGGCTTGTCCTCGCTGAGAAATCCGCTGCCGCCGATGACGATCAAACCGTGTCTGCGTGCCAGTGTGTGATACCGTGCGGTATCTGCTTGGCTGTGACTGCCGTATGCTGCAATGCCGTCGAATACCGCCACCGGAAAGGTATCGTCCATCTCATTCGGCGGCACGAGCACGGCCAGTCCGCCTGCTTCGTGAATCGTGTGAATCGCCTGCTCGGCTGCAAACGACTGCACCGAATCGTTCCGCGTCCGCTCAATCTCGAGCAGCGCCGGACAGGTGATGTCAATGCCGATGCCGAGCGTGAGAAAATTCTGTTCCCGCCAGCGGCAGTCGAGTTCAATGCCAGACACAATGCGCACACCGAGCTGTGCGCCGCGCCAGATGCATTCCGGCACACCGCTGACTGCCCGCCGGTCGGTCAAAGCCGCTAGCGTCAGCCGTTCCTCACAGCAGCGTTCGGCCAGTGCACGCGGCGAAAGCTCACCGCCTGCAGTCAGGCTGCTGTGGATTTGCAGATCGGTTTGTGCCATGGAAAGACCTCCGACAAGGTTCAGGATACGGGAAGGATTTCGGAAGGACAGGCCGCGTCCTCCGGGATAAACCAGCGTTGATGCACGCGTACCGCGCCGAGAATCTCACGGTTTTCGCAAAGCTGCCGCAGTTCGGCGGTGGAAATGTGCCATAAAACCGAAGCTTCCGGAATGGTCATAAACGGCATGTCTCTTCCTCCTCTTGTGTTATTGGAATAGGTGATAGGCCGCCTGTGCTACGCCGTCATGGTCGCAGTCTGCGGTGATGTATTTTGCCAGATCCTTGAGCGCCGCGTCTGCATTGCCCATTGCTACCGGCATCCCGACTGCGCGGAGCATTTCCGCGTCGTTGTCACTGTCACCGATGGCGACCATCTCCGCAGGCGTTACGCCAAGCATCTCGCCCAGACGGGTCAGCGCGCGGCCCTTGTCCGCACCGGCGGGCAGAATCTCAAAGTTGTCCGAGCCGGAGCTTGTGATCGTGATGCCCGGCAGCGGCCGAATCTCTGCGAGTGCCTGCTCGAGTACCTCGCGTTCGCCGAGGGCGTACACCTTGGTGACGTTCAGCCTGTTCTTTCGAATCTCCCCGGCAATGTCCTCGGTGACGATCTTGTTCGCGTGAAAGCCCTCCACGCGGTAGTTTACGACAAAATCGCGGTTGGAATATTCGTTGATGTAAATTTTGCTGCCGACGTAGATCATCACGCGCACCGGGCGGCTCTGCACCGCCTCGACCACCTTTGCGCCGATCTCGCACGGCATCTCCCAGCTTTGCAGGATGCGCTCGTCCGAGGCCGCCGCGATGGCCGTGCCGCCCGCCGTCACCATCAGGTCGTCGCAGGGCAGTTCGCGGGCGAACTCCGCCGCCTCGCCGACGATGCGGCCGGTCGAGAGCACAACGTGAACGCCGCGTTCCTTGACCCAGCCGAGCGCCCGCTTGACGGCGGGCGTTACCTTCTTGCAGGAGTTCAGCAGTGTGCCGTCCAGATCGAGCGCGAGTAAACGGTATTTCATGCCTGCACCTCCTCGATATGTCGGTAAATAGCGTGTGCCACGCCGTCCTCGTCGCACGAAGCGGTCACTTCGTCGGCGGCTGCCCGTGCGATCGGAGAAGCGTTGCCCACTGCAATGCCCAATCCGGCGGCACGCAGCAGCGGCGCGTCAATGTCGTGGTCGCCGAGCGCCATCACCTCGTCAGGCGAGATGTGCAGTGAATCGCACAGCACATGCATAGCCGTGTCCTTGCCCGCGCCTGCCGGTATGACCTCCAGATATTCGTCCTTGGAGCGCACAAGCGTCATCGGCAGGTGCTTTGCCTCCAGTACCGGAATCATTTCGTCAATCTGCGATTTCTCGCCCATGCAGAGCAGTTTGTGCGCGCCTGCATCGCCCCAGTCTGCAAACAGCGTCTCCAGCGGCGCGACGGTCGGCTGTACGCCGGTTATCTGTGCCTCTGCGCGGCTCCATTCATCCTCGGCGGCAATGAGCCAGTCGAGATCGCGGTAAACGCTCAAGTGAATACCTCGCGCCTGTGTTTCCTGCAGGACGGCCTGTGCACATGCGCGGGTCAGCCTGCTGTCCGCCATCCGGTTTTTGCCCGAGAGAATAAGTCCTCCGCCGCAGCACACCAGCGGTCCATCCACGCCGAGCGCATCCCGAATCGGAAACACCGCCCGCGGCGGTCGTGCACTCATCAGACAGATGTTCACGCCGTTCTTCGCCGCCGACTGCACAGCCTCGCGGTTGGCGGGCGGCAGCTTGTGCGCGGAATTCAGAAGCGTGCCGTCAATATCCATGCACAGCAGCCGATATTGTTGTTGATTCATAGATTTTTCCTTTATGCCTGTTCCGCCGCCGACAAAATGTTGGCGACATTGCGGTTTCCGTTGCGGATGCCCAGTCCGATCACAGCCGCGCAGACCGCGCACACCAGCGCGATAATCACGCCGCACACGCCGCCCGCGAAGCGCAATCCGCTGCCCGCGATGCCCCACCAGGCCAGCACCGCCGCGCAGGAGGAGAGCAGCATAGCGATTCGCTTCCAAAGGGAAAGCTGCCGAAGGGCCTGCTGCTGCTGTTTGGCCTCGTGCAGTAATGCGGTCTTGTTCATTGAGAAAACTCCTTTCCTGTACGGCGGCCGCTGAACGATTTCGTTCAGCGGCCAGAGGGGTGAAAGTGTGATATAGTCTGAGTGAATCTGAATTAGTATGCGAGCTGCGGATCGAAAAATCCAACCAGTACGCCGACCAGCGCAATGCCGACCAACACGAGCATAACAGTCGTCGGCGCCATTTTCTTCTTACTCATCAGCCAGTAACAGAGCATAACGGTAGCCAGCGGCAGGAGCTTGGGGAATATGGTATCCAGCACATCCTTCTGGAGCGATATATCACCGGGCAGGACAAGCGGCGTTGTAATCGAAATCCAGCTTGCGGCAACCGCGCCGATAACGACCGTACCGAGCATAATAATGCTCTCGCGGATGGCGTTCGCCTTTTCGCCGACGATCATCTCAACAGCCTTGCCGCCGAGCTCATAGCCTTTGAAGTACAGCAGACGCATGCCGAGCGTCAGGATAACATTGTACGCGATGATGTAGAAGATCGCGCCGAGCGGCGAGCCGCCCGAGGATAAGCCGAGCGCAACGCCCAGCAGAATCGGAATCAACGTGCCGACCAGCAGGCTGTCACCGATACCGGCGACCGGTCCCATCAGACCGGCGCGAATGCCGTTGATCATCTCGCCGTCGATGTCCTCACCGTTGGCCTTGGCTTCTTCCAGACCGGCGGTCATGCCGACGATAACGGTGCCCAGCTGCGGCTCGGTGTTGAAGAATGCGGAATAAGTCTTGAGGGCTTCGGTCTGCTCCTCCTTGGTGTCGTACAGCTCCTCTACCAGCGGCAGCATGGCGCACAGGTAGCCGAAGGTCTGCATATGCTCCTGCGAAAAGCAGGTCAGATGGCCGTAAAACCAGTTGCGGAACGATTTGTTCAGCGCTTTCTTGGAAAGTTTCTTTTCTGCCATGATCAAATCTCCTCCTCATCGTCGTCAAATTCCGCTGCGGCAGCAGATGCAGCTGCGGGAGCGGCTTTCTGCAAAGCAAGGATCTTGATGCGGTAGTTGATGACCGCGAAGAAGCCGCCGACGATCGATGCCGCGATCAGGTTGAGGCCCATGCACGCGGCCAGCGTGAAGCCGAATACGAATACCAGAATGTCGACCGGCTTGGTCGCGACCTGCTTGAGCAGGATGGCGATACCGACTGCCGGGAGCAGCGAGCCGACGGTGAACAGCGTTTTCATCGCCACGCCGTCCATCGGCAGATAAGCCTTCATCAGGTCTACCATGCTGGTGCCGACCTTGGTGATGATGAATGTCGGGATAAAAGAGCACAGGATGTGGGAAATCCACGGCAGACCCATATCGACCACATACAGCTTGCGCAGGTCACCCTTTTCGAGTGCGCGCCAGCCCATGTGCTGCCAAACGAGGTTTACCGTTGCCGTACCGTAGAACAGCACGGTGCCGATGGTGCCGACGGCCGAACCGAGCGTTACGGCCATCGCCTGACCTTCCGGCGACGCCGGGTTCAGACCCATGGAATGCACGGCAACCATGGAAAGCGGAATACCGATGTAGGAAATTGCGCGAACGTCAGCGGAAACCGTGCCGCCCGGCGTTACGAGCGCGATGTATACGACCTGAATGGCCGCGCCGAGATAAATACCCGTCTGTACATCGCCCATGATAAGGCCGAAGGTCAGACCCGCTCCCCGCGGCCGGCCCAGTGTGTAGTTGCCGACCACCGTCACGCCCAGCCCGGGCCT
>OODU01003758.1_pt1 | contig 11039 bp, 9 predicted proteins | sample 1671171 | NCBI WGS metagenome assembly OODU01 (sample SAMN06348129, study PRJEB24527) | human gut metagenome | biome: human gut; feature: ankylosing spondylitis patient; material: feces | host: Homo sapiens | place: China | collected 2015-10
CGGGATGTCAAACGGCACTTCATCTGCAATGCAGACAGGCTCATTTTTGCCGACCTTCTCATAAGGCAAATTATCGGAAAAGCCCAAGACAGTAATTTATGCGTATCGCGCTATCGAAACAAAACGGTAAAGTGGATTTTATCTGCTTTGCCGTTTTTCTTTTTTCTTAAATTGAAAAATTTTCAAAACTGTATTCCAAAACAGCCCTGCGGATTCCTATTAGTGCAGGGGCTTTCAAAATCTTTTGTAAAACAGCTTTCCTCTGGTTCTATAAGTGAAAATCGAACGAAATCTATATTCTAAAATTAGGCAGTTCAACAAAATTTGAAAATCTGGTTGCCAAACACCCATTTTAGATTGTTATAGGTAGAGGGGAACGTTGGAAAAATGAATTTTCTTTGAATTTTCAAAAGGCCCGGTTTAAAAACAGCCCTTTGAGTTTGTATAGGGTGTAAGGACTATTTTTCCAGGCTGATCGCTTCTCTGTGGTTTCACTTGTGAAAGCCCCTGATTCCTTACAAAGCTACATCGTACCTTGATAATTTCATGAGCCACCCCAGTAGGATACCTCTGGTACTGAATGTGCATTCTGCGCGTCTTATCGGAAAATACGCCGGAGAAAATCGGGCAGGAACGAGCCGGGACAGAGTGGACGGTAGTTAAGAGCAAGATTCGCCTTTGTATACGAAACTGCTCCTACGGGCGGTTTCTCCACGCGGCATCTTGATGGGGATTGTGCTCCCCATACCCTCACATCGTGCAAAATCACATGATTTTGCCTGTTGGTGGCCTGCTACAGCAGGTCACAGCCGGAGTGCAGATGCACTGCCGGGAAAATCAAACTCTTGATTTTGGAAAGGAGACCCCATGCCACGAACGAAGAAAAAAGTGAAATCGATCGTAAAGACAAAAGTAATCTCCGCACGAGTTACAGAAGTAGTACATGAACTTTTACACCAGCAGGCCGAAGATGCCGGAATGACGCTCTCTGAATTTGCAGCGCAGATGCTGATGAAAGGCCGCGTGGATACCTCGTATGTATTCTATGTCCACCCGGACGAGATCGAAGCCATCACACGGGAGTTTGCCGCCATCGGGAACAACCTGAACCAGATTGCAGCGTTCTTCAACAGCGGCGGTATCCAGTCGCGCGCTATGCTCGAAAACATCAACCATGCGATTTCCTGTATTTTTGAAATGCGGGAGCAGGTCGCAGAAATGGCAGGAAAGAACTATGGCAATCTTAAAGCACATCGTAAGTAAGAGTTCCAACTATGGCGCTGCGCTGGAATATCTGATTTTCAAGCATGACGAGCTTCGGAAAGCTCCGATCCTTGACCAAAACGGAAATCGTATTATGCGGGATGAGTTTTATCTGGACGGCCTGAACTGTGAACCCTATTCTTTCGATGCGGCCTGCCAGCAACTGAACCGCGAATATCAGAAGAACAAAAACAAGGATGAAATTAAATCGCACCATTACATCATCAGCTTTGACCCACGGGACAGCACAGAAAATTGTTTGACGGGGAAACGGGCGCAGGAGCTTGGACTGGAATACGCAAAAGTAAATTTTCCGGGGCATCAGGCTTTGGTCTGTACGCACATGGACGGTCACAATGGCAGCGGCAATATTCATGTACATATTGTAATCAACAGTTTGCGAAAACTGGATGTGCCCCAGCAACCCTTTATGGAACGGCCCATTGATAGCAAGGCTGGCTACAAGCACCATGTAACAAACGAGTACCTGAAGCATCTGCAGAAATCCCTCATGGATTTATGCCAACGTGAATTTCTGCATCAAGTCGAGTTGCTTTCTCCATCCAGAACGTGTGTGACCGAAGCGGAATATTGGGTGCAGCGGCGGCTGGATGAGAAAAAACAGAAAATCGAAACGGAAGGATTTACGCCCAATCCGACAAAGCTTCAAACACAGAAGCAGCTTATCCGGGATGCCGTTGCCGCTGCTCGTGAGAAAGCAATCTCGTATGAAGATTTTCAAGATATCCTGCAGGATGAATACAACATTTTCGTCAAAACCCAACGTGGGCGTTACAGCTATCTACCGCCGGAACGGAACAAGTTTATATCGGAGCGTTCCTTGGGGGACAGTTGCAAAAGAGAATGTCTGGAAGGATTTTTCATTCAGAACGCAGAGAGAAATCTACGGTACAAGGAAGACCCCATACTGATCTTTACGACCAGAACCAGACTGCGGCTCGTTGTGGACCTGCAGGAGAATGTTAAGACACAGGAAAATTTGGCCTATGCGCTAAAGGTCAAAATCAGCAATTTGCAGAAAATGGCTGAAACGCTGGTATGGGTACAGGAAAACAATATCAACGACCTGACAGAACTGAACGATCTGTGTAAGACAGCACAGTCCAATGCGCAGGCAGCGTATGAACGGCTGTCACAGGCAGAGGATGAACTGTACAAAACCAATGAGCAGATTCATTATGCGGGGCAGTACCTTTCCACAAAAGAGGTTCAGCAGCAATTTACGAAAGAAATTTTCAAGAAAAAATTCCGTGCAGAGCATTCCAAGGAATTGGATGCCTATGCAGAATCCGTGAAATATTTCCGGGAAGAAAACGATGGAAAGCTGCCATCGCTGAAATCTTTGAAAAAACGGAAAGAAGAACTGACCAAAGAAATCGCGGAGAGGAAAAAGGCTTATGCTCCTCTGAGGGAAGAATCCCGGCGTCTGGAAATTGCATCGGATAATGTGTACGGCATCTTCCGAAAGACCAATGAGATGAAATCCGACCTTGCATGGAAACGCGAGTGGGAGGCCAAAGTCCGCGAAAAGGCAATGCAGGAGCAGGCTCGACAGGAACAGCGCGAGCGTCAACCGAAACGCAAGAAGCGCAGCTATGATATGAGCCTGTAATCAGCAGGGTCTTCCACCCCGCACCCCGGAACCCTGCCGGATACGTAAGCCCGTGCAGGACTTTCCCATTCGGCAGGGACTTTTGAAAACGATTAGGAGGAAGTTTGAGTAAAGAGTACATCAAGGCACAAACCCCACTACCCGCTTATTTCCCTTATCCGAAATTTCTGCTGCAGATGAGCCTTTCCCATACGGCACGATTGACGTATGTTTTGCTGCTGGACCGCATGACCCTTTCGCAGAAGAACGGCTGGGTGGATGTGCATGACCGGGCATATGTGCTCTATCCGTTGGCAGGGCTGGCGGAAGATCTTCAGAGCAGCATTTCCAGTGTCACCCGTGCCCTGCGAGAACTGGAAGCCGCACGGCTGATCGAACGGCGGTCCAATGGCTTTTCCAAGCCAAACCAGATATTTCTCGGCGTTCCCCGGACTGCGCAGAAATGCACAATCGAGATGGCCCAAAATGAGCAGCCGTATTGCTCAAAAGTGAGCAATACGGTTGCGCAAAACTGCACATCGAACCAAATAAATAAGAACAACCTAAGATTGAACCAACTGAATAGAACTAAAGAAGCGTATGGGCGATATCGGAATGTTTTTCTGGAAGATTATTCGGAACTGGAAATGGAAATTGCAGAGTTGGATACTCTGATCGAAGACCTTTCAGCCTATATGCAGTCTACAGGCAGGAAGTACGCAGACCATGCGGCGACCCTGCGTAGCTGGTCAGCACTGAAGAAAAGACAACAGAAACCGGGAGCAGGCATCCCGGACTATACCTACAACAAGGAGGAAAGTTTATGACGGAAACGATCCAGACAGCGATGGACAGGCTTATGACGATCTCTGTGGAACCGCAGGACTATGTTGCAGAAGATGGGCTGCTGTACTGCGGCAGTTGCAAAACTCCCAAGGAAGCGTTCTTTCCGAATGGCAAAAAACTGTTTGGGTGTGACCGCCATCCGGCTGAATGCCGGTGCAGGCAGGCTACAAGGGAAAAGCAAGAGAAAGAAGAACGTGCAAGGCTGCATTACGAGAAAGTGCAGCGGCTGAAGCTGCAGGGCTTTACCGACTGGGCGATGCAGCACTGGACATTTGCAAACGATCACGGGCAAAATCCACAGATGCAGCTGGCACAGCGGTATGTGGCCCACTGGCCGGAAATGCAGGAAAAGAATGTGGGGCTGCTGCTCTGGGGCGGTGTTGGTACAGGCAAGAGTTTTATGGCGGGTTGCATTGCCAATGCCCTGATGGAACAGGAAGTGGCCGTCTGCATGACGAATTTTGCCCGAATCATGAATGAACTGAATAACGCCTTTTCCGGGCGGAATGAAGTCGTGGACAGGCTCTGCGGCTATCCGTTGCTTGTCATTGATGATTTCGGCATGGAGCGCGGCACGGAATATGTGCTGGAGCAGATTTATAACATCATCGACAGTCGTTACCGCAGCCGAAAACCACTGATCGTCACCACGAACCTGACCCTGACGGAGTTGAAGAACCCGCAGGATACCGCCCACGCCCGTATCTATGACCGTCTGCTGGAATTGTGTACGCCAATTGCCTGCACGGGCCCTAGCATGAGAAAAAACATATGACAGGCAAAATTGGATTTGCTGAAAACACTTTTGGCCTGAATAGGAGGTATGCGATTGAAAGAAAACGGCACAATAAACTGGCTGGAGCAGGTCCACCAGATGAAAGATCGGGACATCCGCACGATAGAACAGCATGAACTGCAGGAACTGCCGCAGGATGCAGTGGAACACGGATTGCCGCGGGAAGAAAGGCTGAAAAATCTGCTGGATAAAGTCGGAAATCCTTACTGCTATCTGGACAACGGAATTATTGTGAAGCTAAATTTCGCACCGAGAGGGAGCAGTACACTGTCTGAGTGCATTGGCAGGTGTTTTAAATCGGCCAGCTGAAAAGGCAGAGAATATTTCGGCAAGCTGCTGAAAAATCACACAGAAAATTTCATACTTTAATGCGATAAAGCACTGGACAAAGGATGATGATTCTGGTAAGCTGTTTGTGGGTAAGAAAATAGGAATGTGCAAACTGAGCAGAACTTGCTCGGTAGGCTTGTTCTACATAGAAAATGTGGAGCCTTTCGCTTCTCTGACGAACAGTATTGCCGATTCGTTAAGGAGGTGGAAGGCTTTTGTTATACCCTGATATAAATTTGCAGAAGAGAACACAGCAAAATACAACCCGATACCGTACAGCCTTGTACTTACGCTTATCTCGTGAGGATGGCGATAAGACAGAGAGCGACAGTATTGCAAACCAGCGCACACTACTGGAAGTCTATGCCGCAGACCACCCGGAACTGTGCATCGTGGATGAGTTTGTGGACGATGGCTACTCCGGCTCGAACTTTGAACGGCCTGCGTTCCAAAACCTGTTCAGGGAACTGGAGCAGGGGACTATCAACTGTGTTCTGGTGAAAGATCTGTCCCGCTTTGGACGAAATTACATTGAAGTGGGGCGTTATCTGGAACGTATTTTCCCGGTCATGCGAGTCCGGCTGATTGCAGTGACGGATAATTATGACAGCCAATCTGCGTGGAAGACCAGCGATTCCATCATGGTCCCGATGCGGAATCTGCTCAACGATGCCTACTGTCGGGATATTTCCGTCAAAATCAAGAGTCAGCTTGCGGTAAAGCGGAAGCGCGGTGATTTTGTGGGAAGTTTTGCAACCTATGGATACCAGAAGGACCCCAGCAATCATACCAAACTGATTGTGGACGAACTGGCAGCAGAAAACGTGCAAAGTATTTTCCGCTGGAAAATCAGCGGTATGAGCAATCAGGGCATCGCAGACCGTTTGAATGCAGAGAAAGCCCCGTCTCCAGCCGCGCGAGAGCTGCAGAGCGGCGCAAAGCTGAGCCTGCATTTCCGCAAGAGCGATGAGCCGCCGTGGTCTGCCAAGGCAGTGGACCGTATTCTGCACAATGAGGTCTATACCGGGAAGCTGGTGCAGGGAAAGACCCGGCGATTGGATTATCGTTCTAAAAAGAAAATGAACGTGCCGATGCGGGACTGGGTAATCGTGGACAACACCCATGAAGCAATCATTCCGGCAGAGCAGTTTGAACTGGTGCAGCGGATTCTGGAAACCGAAACACGCAGGCCGAACGATGCCGAAACGGTGGCTCTGTTTGCAGGCTTTCTCTACTGCGGAGACTGCGGCAGCCGGCTGGTGCGCAGGTCAGCCAGCTATAAGGGAAAGCGGTATATCTATTATCAGTGCTCCGGCAGCAAGCAGAACAAGGACAGCTGCACGAGCCATAACCTGCGGGATGAAAAGCTCTATAACATTGTGCGGAATGCGCTCCAGATGCAGATCCAAATCGTGATGGAGGAAGCAGAGTTTGTAGAAAGCATCCGGCAGGCCCAGCAGGAACCCTACCGTGTGCGGCGCATCGAACGGCAGATTCGGCAGCTGACTGCAGAAAAGGCCCATACACAGGGCATTAAGGAAAAATTGTATGGGGATTACGCAGAGGAAATCCTCACACGGGAGGATTTTTTGAACTACAACGAACTGTACAGCAAGCGGATTGAAGAGTATGACCGCAAAATCACAGAACTGGAAGCGGAACAGCGAAATTTACAGACTGCTCCAAGCGCTTATCCGTTTCTGGATGTGTACCGTAAGTATCGAAAATTGGAAGAAATCACCCGCCCGATGATTGTCGAATTGATTGAGAAAATCGAAGTGTATGAGGGCAATCGGGTAGAAGTTACGTTCCGATTCCACGATGAAATTGCGGACCTGCTGGAAGAACTGCATCAAAAGCAGATGGGGCAGCGTGAAGTGTCAGCTTAAAAGGAGAATGTGACTTATGGCAAGAGTAAGCAAGAAGGTAAGTGCAGCGCAGCGGGAAGCGGAAAACGCACCGCACCGTATCTGGAAAACCGCAATTTACGCACGACTGTCCGATTTTGATGATGTACTTCGGGATACGGAATCGCTGGAAGTGCAGATTTCTTACATCAAAGAGTATATCAACCACCGGGATGATCTGATGCTGCTGGATGTGTTTGCGGACAAGCGGTGCACAGGGATGAACTTTGACCGCCCGGAATTTGAACGGCTGTTGAAAGCACTGCAGGAGCGGAAAATCGACTGCATCGTGGTAAAGGACTTCTCGCGTTTGGGCCGCAATTTCGTGGAAACAGGTCAGTATCTGGAACAGGTGTTTCCGCTGTTCGGCGTAAGATTTATAGCCATCAACGATAACTATGACAGCCTGAACAGCCAGAGCCGTGACGGGATGCTGGTGCCGATCAAGAGCATGATCAATGAGATGTACTCGAAAGACCTATCCCAGAAAATTCAGTCGTGTTTTCGTTCCAAAGAAGCACGGGGAGAAATCTATACTCCTGTTCCGTTCGGTTACAAGAGAAATCAGCAGAATCATTTGGTTCTGGATGAGGAAGTCAGCGATGTGGTGATGCGGATTTTCCTCTGGAAGAAATCCGGCATGAAAGAGCGTGAGATTGCAAAGAAGCTGTCTGCGCAGGGAATCCAGACACCTTTTACACGCCGCTGTCAGCTGGGATACCTGAAAAACACCTTGCGGGTAAAGGACCCAGCATGGCAGACTGTTTTCGTGACAAAGGTTCTGGAAAATCCGGTCTACACGGGAACCATGGTGTATAACCGCATCGCCTACGATGAAACGTATCGAAAAACCGGAGAAAATCCACGGGAAAGCTGGCGGATGGTGCCGGACAGCCATCCGGCGATTATCAGCTGGGAATTGTTTGATGAAGTTTCCGCATTACGGGAAGCCGAGCAAGCAGTCAAGGAAGAGCGAAAAAAGTGGTGCAGACAGCGCAGAAAGAACAATCCGAACATCTTCAAAGGCAGAATCTTTTGCAAAAAGTGCGGAGAAAAATTGGTTTGTCATTGGCAAAGTGATGGTACGCTGTATTTTTACTGTGCATCTTGCCATGTTTCCATCTCAGAGAAAGACCTCTGGAACGGCATTAACAAGGAGTTGCACCAGCGGATGGAAGAACACCGTGATTTGCAGAAGCTGGTACGGAAAAGCTCTGGAAAAAGCAAACTCCAATCAAAAGAAATAGCTACAAAACGTGAAATTGAACAGGTGTCAGGCAATATCGTTCGACTGGAATCGCAGAAGCGCAGCGGCTATGAGCGGTATGTTCTCGGAAAACTTTCAAAGGAGAAATTTCTGGAACTGAAGCAGGATGCAGAAAATGAAATTGAGACATTCAGACAGACAAAAACTGAAAGAGAGAAAGAACTGGCCGTTGTTCAAGAAGAATTGCAGCAGAAAAAGCAGATCGCAGGAAACACCGAAGTCCTTTTGACGGTAGATAATCTGCTGCAGTATGTAAAGAAAATTGAAGTGGACCGCAGGAAAATAACTTATACGGAATTTGTGTTTTAACGAAAAAGGAGAACAGACAATGAAAGAAAAAATCTATGATGCCCGGACAGGAATGGAATATGTTTTGGTGGGTGATTATTATCTGCCAGCCTTGAAACTGCCACGGACTCGTCCGGTTGGCCGCTGGGGAATGCTGCACAAGGCGTACCTGAAACTGCGAAAACCAGCCTATTACCAGAGCTTGCTGCTGAGCGGAAAACTGGATACTGTTTTAGCAAATGTGGAAGAGCAGGCAGCGGAACGATATGAGGTTTTGATCGAGCAGATGAGCCAGCGGGAGAGCATTTCAGAAAAACTGAAAGAAGAAAATCAGATGGAGTGGGTGCGCCGCATGAGAAATCTGGAAAATCGTGCAGAGGAAATCGTAAAGGCAGAATTGATCTACACGTTTGAAAGGCGGTGAGCAGCAGATGATCGGAACCTATTACCGGCTTTCACTTGCAGACGAGGATGTGGGTGCTGATAAGGCTGAGAGCAACAGCATTCAGGGCCAGCGCGGACTGGTAGAGGGGTACATCATAGCTCACCCGGAACTGGCTGCAGAGCCGCGTCAGGAGTACGTTGACGACGGCTACTCCGGCACATCTACAAGCCGTCCTGCATTTCAGCGGCTGATTCAGGATGCACAGGATGGCAAGATAAAAACGATTATCGTAAAGGACTTTTCCCGGTTCGCCCGTGACTATATTGAAGCAGGCGATTATATGGAGCGCATCTTCCCGTTGCTGGGCGTTCGCTTCATCTCCGTCAACGATGGGTACGACAGTGGGATGCAGGCCGGAAACGATGTGCGCGGACTGGAAGTAGCCATTAAGAACATCATCAACGCATCCTACAGCCGGGACCTTTCTGCCAAAATCGCAGCAGCAGACCATGTGATGCAGAAAAAAGGAATGTATCTTGGAGGATACCGCCCGTTTGGATTTCTGCCAGACCCGAATGACTGCCATAAGCTGATTCTAGACCCGGTAGCCAGCCAGTATGTACGGTTGATCTTTGAACTGGCATTGCAGGGCAACAGAACGGGCACCATCGCAAAAATCTTGAATGAAATGCAGATTCCGACCCCGGCAGCGTATCACGTAGCGGAAAATCATGTGTACAGTGAGCAGAAAGCATGGGACTTGCAGCGTAGCCATTGGACAAGCGGAACAGTTTACCATATTTTGAAAAATGAGAAGTATAAGGGAACCTATGTGGGCGCGAAATTCATTATGCCTGTTCCCTGTAAGCATCGGGTCCTGCGCGCACCGCTGGAACAGCAGGTACGAATTGAGGACAGCCATGCCGCCATTGTGACCCCGGAGGAATTTGAACAGGCACAAAAGGCCATTATGCTGCAGCATGGGAACCACCAGGCCGAGAACTACACAAAACACCAGTATCCCTTGAAAGGCAAGGTCTACTGCGGTTACTGCCAGAAGCTGATGAAATATCGTGTTCTCAAGAAACTTGGCCCCTCGTTTAACTGCAGATTCTCAGCGACAGCGGTGGACAGTCCCTGCAAGCGAATCCCAATCTCTGAGGAACTGCTGGAAGAGATTGTCCGAAATGCACTGACAGCGCAAATAAAACAGGCGGAGCATATACTGGAAATTCTGCACGAACGGGAACGCAAAGCGTTGATCTGCTTTTCCGCACTGGAACGGCAGGAAGAAAAGCTGAGTGCAGAAAAGGCAGAGATTGTAAAACAGCGCGTTGCACTGTATGAGCAATACGCCGACGGGAATATGAGTAAGGAAGAGTTCATCCGGCAGAGAGATGCCTACAGAGTGCAGGAAGATGAACGGATGGAGCAGATCCAACGGCTTCGCACCGAGAAAAATCAAATTTTCCAGCCTGTGAAGAAGGATACGGATAATTTACAAGCCGTGATGGATACTGTGAGAGAGGCTGGCGATGTGATGCACTTATCGCAGAATGTGGTGGAAACCTTTATTGACCGCATTGAGGTTTTCAACGATGAACGCGTGAAAATTCGCTTTACATTTGAGGATGCATTGAACAGTTGTGAGGAAAAGTAAGTGCAGCGATTTCTTGATTTAAGGTAAATACAGAATTTCAGAAGCAAAAAATCGAAGACTCGCATAAACCACAGACAGCACCCAGGAGGATTCGAGGGTGCGTCTGCGACTTATGCGGTTTTTTATTTTGCGGTTTTACGGATAGGTGTTAAATTCCAAGGCTGACAAGAGTGGCCTTTAACTCTTTTGCCATGCGAATAATGACAGTCTGTTCAGTTTCATTACAGTCCAGTAGCAAGCGGTGAAATTCGGAGTTTGCAGAGGAAGAATGTTCAAGACAGTCGAGCAAAAGCTCATCCGCGGAAACGGATAAGGTGTTGGCAACTTCGACAAGAACAGAAATGCTAGGGATTTTTGTTCCATTTTCGATACGGACAATGTGTTCACGGCTACAGTTGATTTTTGCGGCGAGGGCTTCCTGCGACAGATTCGATTTTGAACGGTAGAAGCTGATTCGTTTTCCAAGAGAAGTACAATTTACGGACATATGGCAATCTTCCTTTCAGGTGCCCGCATAAGATACTTTAATTATTTGACTTATGAAAAAATGAATCAAGAAAAACCAAAAGAACGATCCGCATAGAAGTCAGAATTTTTCTTTTCCCTTCTAGCGGAGGTGGCTTCTGAGGCAAAAATGTGAACCAGTAGTTCACATTTTAGGGTACAAGTGAACTGCTGGTTCACA
>OODU01003765.1_pt1 | contig 11014 bp, 9 predicted proteins | sample 1671171 | NCBI WGS metagenome assembly OODU01 (sample SAMN06348129, study PRJEB24527) | human gut metagenome | biome: human gut; feature: ankylosing spondylitis patient; material: feces | host: Homo sapiens | place: China | collected 2015-10
TTTTTGCTATTTATAAATTTAAACTTAGCAAACTATCTAGTCTTAGTTTGCTAATATATCAAAGTTTTCAGGGATATTGGGTTCCAAAATTCCTGTATTTATAGGCTCATTTTTCCTCGTGTTTGTAAGAGTTATTTTCACTATATTTCCTAGTTTATCGCTATAGCTTATCTCTGATGGCAGTGAGTTTTTTACCTTAATATTATATGAAGTGTCATCATATACTGCTTTGAACTCGTTGTTAGAAACTTTTTTTGCTGCCCTTAAAATTTCTGTTAAATTTGGAGAGTCTTTTAAGTCTGTAAGTATGGCTTGTTCTAGCTCAGGCTCTAAAATCGTAACTCTTCCGTAATTAAAATATATAAGTTTAGTGGCAGGGGTTTTATAATGCCAAAATGCGCCTATTTCTTTATGTGCTACAAAGTATCCCGTATACGTTATTTTTTTATTTTGACTCGTGACTGTTTGCGTGAAGTTGCTTGAAAGCGTATTGAAATCAAGTTCGTTAGCTCCAAAAACGCTGATGGCAATGGCTAAAATGATTATAAATTTTTTCATATTTTTCCCTTAGAGTCTGAGTACTTTTAAAAGGTATAATTTTACCTAAAATAAGCTAACAAAAGCATAAAGCATAAATTTAACCGTTTTTAGATAAAATAACAGTTTATTAAATTTGAAATAAGGTTAAAAGATGATTACAGCTATTGCAAAGAAAATTTTTGGCACTAGAAACGATAAAGAGATTAAAAAATATTTCAAACGTGTCGCATTGATAAATGCTCTTGAGGGCAAATATTCAAATTTAAGCGATGATGAGTTGAAGAGTGAATTTAGTAAGCTAAAGGTCGATTTATTATCAAAAAAAGTGACAAAAGATGATATTTTAAATGATGTTTTTGCAATAGTCAGAGAAGTTTCAAAAAGAACTTTAAATATGCGCCATTTTGATGTCCAGCTTATAGGAGGAATGGTTTTAAATGACGGAAGAATAGCCGAAATGAAAACCGGCGAAGGAAAAACACTAGTTGCTACGCTTCCAGTCGTTTTAAACGCTATGGATGAAAAAGGTGTTCACGTCGTCACCGTAAATGACTATCTTGCAAAAAGAGATGCTACGCAAATGAGTGAAATTTATAACTTTTTGGGTCTTAGCGTAGGTGTAATTCTGAGTGGCGAGTATGATGATGAAAAAAGAAAAATCGCTTATAATAGCGATATAACTTATGGTACGAATAATGAATTTGGCTTTGACTATCTGCGTGATAATATGAAATTTGAAGTCGGTCAAAAAGTTCAAAGAGAGCATAATTTCGTTATCGTTGATGAAGTAGATAGTATATTGATAGATGAGGCTAGAACGCCTCTTATCATAAGTGGTCCTACAAATCGCACTCTTGATGGTTATATACAAGCAGATGTAGTTGCTAAACAGTTAGTAAGAGGCGAAGCTGCTGATCCAAGAGTTCCGAATTCTAAAGCTACTGGAGATTTTGTAGTAGATGAAAAAAACCGTACGATAATGATAACTGAAGCAGGTATAGCAAAAGCCGAGAAACTTTTTGGGGTGGATAATCTGTATAATTTAGAAAATGCTATTCTCAGTCATCACCTTGACCAAGCACTAAAAGCGCATAATTTATTTGAGAAAGATGTTCATTATGTCGTAAGAGATTCGCAAGTTATTATAGTCGATGAGTTTACCGGACGACTTAGTGAAGGCAGAAGATTTAGCGAGGGACTACATCAAGCGTTAGAAGCTAAAGAGGGCGTAAAAATTCAAGAAGAGAGCCAAACTTTAGCAGATATTACGTTTCAAAACTACTTCAGAATGTATTCTAGACTCTCTGGTATGACCGGTACTGCTCAGACTGAAGCTACTGAATTCTCTCAAATTTATAAGTTAGAAGTTATATCTATACCTACAAATGTTCCTATTAAAAGAGTAGATAGAGATGATCTTATCTATAAAACTGAAAATGAAAAATTTAAAGCCGTTATAGAAGAGATAAAAAGATCAAACATAAAAGGTCAGCCGGTTTTAGTCGGAACTGCAAGTATAGAAAAGAGTGAGATATTTCACAAAATGTTAGTTAAAGAGAAAATAGCACACTCTGTTTTGAATGCTAAAAACCATGAAAAAGAAGCTGAAATAATAGCTCAAGCCGGAGCAAAAGGCGCCGTAACTATAGCTACAAATATGGCTGGACGCGGTGTCGATATACGAATAGACGATGAAGTTAGAGAGCTTGGAGGACTTTATATTATAGGAACAGAACGCCACGAAAGCAGACGTATAGATAATCAGCTAAGAGGACGTGCCGGACGTCAAGGAGATCCGGGGCTTAGTAGATTTTATCTTAGTCTTGAAGATAGTCTTCTTAGGATATTCGGTAGTGATAAGATAAAAGCTATAATGGACAGGCTTGGTATAGAAGAGGGTGAAAGTATAGAGAGTAGACTTGTAACAAGAGCTGTTGAAAATGCTCAAAAGAAAGTTGAGAGTTTACATTTTGAGAGTAGAAAGCATATATTGGAGTATGATGATGTCGCAAATGAGCAAAGAAAAACAGTATATAAGTATAGAGATGAGCTTCTAAATCCAGATTATGACTTAAAAGATAAAATTATATCAAATAGACAGGATTTCGTAAAAACTCTGCTAGATGAGGTCAATATATTTGATGGCGGACTTGGAGATGAGTTTGATATATCAAGACTTTGCGAAGTTGTATATGGCGAGAGCGGAACTAAGATAGACGAAGATGAGATAAAAGGACTGGATTATCATAGTTTAGCAGATAAAGTAATAGATAAACTTGCAAAAGATTATGACGAGAAGATGTCGGTTATAGATGATGAACAAAGAAAAAATATAGAAAAAGTTCTGTATTTGCAAGTTTTAGACGGTGCTTGGAGAGAGCATTTGTATCAAATGGATATATTGAAAACTGGTATCGGGCTTCGTGGATATAATCAAAAAGATCCGCTTACCGAGTATAAAAAAGAGAGTTACAATCTATTCATGGAGCTTGTTAATAGACTTAAAAATGAGAGTATTAAGACGCTTCAGATAGTTAGATTTAAAACAGAGGATGATGAAAATACGGATAGAGCTTTAGAAAAAATGCAAGACGAAGCAAATTTGCAAAATAAATTTGAAAAAAAACCTGCAAGAAATGAACCTTGCCCGTGCGGAAGCGGAAAAAAATATAAAGATTGTTGCGGAAAAAGCGGTCCAAAAAAAGGAGTTTTTGCCTAGTATGGTAAAATATCTACTATTAAAATATCTAAGATTTGATAAAACTCAGCCATTTATCACGCTTTCTTCTATTTTGGCGTTTTTAGGCGTAAGCATAGGTTTGATGGTGTTGATAGTCGCTATGGCTATAATGAATGGGTTCGATAAAGAGTTTGAAAGAAAGCTTTTTACTATGAACTATCCTATAACGATTTTAAGTCATCTTAAAGGATCGATTTCAAACTTAGACGTAGATGAATTAAGGCAAAAGTTTCCGAATTTAAAACTAAGTCCATATATAAGCACTCAAACTATATTGAAAAACGGTTCTCAACTTGAGGGTGGACTTGTATTTGGAGTGGATTTCAATGATGAAAAAGAGATAAACTCAGTTATAAAAGACGCTATAAAAGATAGTATTCCTACTGGATTTGAGATAGTTATCGGCAAAGGCATAAAAAATGAATTTATGCTAGGAGAAAATGAAAAAATTACTCTTATATTTATGCAAAACAGCCCCACTGGACTAGCTATAGTTCCTACTATGAAGCGATTTAACGCTGTAGCGGACTTTAGTTCAGGACTTGTCGCTTACGATAAAGCGTATAGTTACACAGATGTTAATGCTTTGAGAAAAGTTCTTGGGTATGATGATGATAAATTTGATGGCATTCATATATACTCTCAAAATCCAAAACAAGATATCATAAAGTTAAACGATATCTTGCCGCCGGGTCAAAAAGCAGTTGGCTGGTGGGAGCAAAACGGTAATTTTTTTAGTGCTTTGGCACTTGAAAAAAGGGCACTTTTTATAGTTTTAATGCTTATTATCTTAGTTGCTAGTTTAAATATCATAAGTTCTCTTTTAATGACTGTTATGAACCGCCGACAAGAAATAGCTCTTTTGCTTGCTCTTGGTGCTAGTAAAAATGAGATTAAAAAAAGTTTTTTTACTCAAGGATTATGTATAGGCGGAAGCGGGATCTTGTTTGGGCTTGCTCTAGGACTTTTTGGCGTATGGCTACTCGGGAGTTTTGATATAATAAATTTACCAGCAGATGTTTACGGAAGTAGCAAGCTACCTATGGAGCTATCTTTGAGCGATTTATCAATGATAATTATAGGTGCTATTTTTATAGTCGCATTTTCATCGTATTATCCTGCGAAAAAAGCAAGCAACGTAGATATATTAACAACTCTTAGGAATGAGTAGAGCTATTTGCAATCGGCTTTTTTTGCAGGTTGCTCAACATACGCAAAACCGGTTATCGGCGTGACTTTTATAAATATGCAATCATTATTAGTATGAGTGAGTTTTATCGTACATATTTTTGTAATAAGATCTTGAGAATGTCTAGTATTGCTTGTAACATTTTCTTTGTATGGGCGTCCTAATTCATCAAAAGTTATTCTAGTAGGAGATCCTTGTTTTGAGCATCCGTCTTGCAGTTTAACATTTATTATATTATATGTATCTTCTAAATTTAACTCTTTACTAGCTTCTGGGCTATTAGAATCAATGGCACCAGAGTATCCTGATGACATATACTTTGATGGGTTTAAAGGGTTTTTTGCCAGCTCTGTTTTATTTGGAAATCCAGCAGAATCGCCTATTATATCGTTAAATATATTATATGTTTGCTTATTTTTTGTTTCAATGGTTTTGGTAAAAAAAATTTGCCATCTACCTTTATACCAGTTTGTATCTTTTGTATCAAATTTATCATCTATTATAGCTAAATGTTGGGTGTATCGAATGTGGCTTACTATCTGATCTGCTGCTAAACGAAGATCATTTCTGTTTAATTTAGGAATCGTAAAAGACGCCATTATACCGACTATGACTAATACTATAATAATTTCTATTAGTGTAAATGCTTTTTTCATAGTAGTAGTATAGCATGATTATATTATTTTACAGAGATAAAATTTGTCGATTTGTTTGCCGAGTTTTTTTATTTTTATAACGGTTTGGTCGCAGTTATCATTTTTACTCCTAGTCAAAATATACTCTTTACCTTTTAATACGCCATAGAATTTCAATCTTACGGCTAAATTTTGATCCGTTTTTACATAGCTTATACCAAGTTCATTAAGCTTTTGAGCGAGTTCTTTTGCAACATCGTATTTATAGGCAAAATGGTCTTTCGGATCTTTTAAAAATACATATAAAAAGTCATGAAATATAGTAGCAGACGAGTTCAAAAATAGAGTTGTCAATACTATAATTGTAATAAATTTGTATTTTATTCTAAATTTGGGGAGTCTAGCTCTATATGAGCTAAAAAACGTACGTACCATGACAGGCATAAAAATCACGCAAAAAGGTAGAAACATTTCAAGGCTAGGGCGTTGTCTTATAGATATTATAGAGCAGATTCCGAAAGCGGTTATAGCAACAAACCAAAGAAAAGTTTTTTCCTCTTTTATGGCGATTCTGTATACCGTATATATAAAATATATAAAAATTAATGGCGAAAATACCGCCGCAAATACGCCTATCGTGTCTATAAAATACCCTTTTGGTTTTCCATAAGCGTCGATACCGTTTAACCAAAACCATGCTAAACAAAATATTAGCCCGAAAATAGCTAATTTTTTATCTCGTTTGAATATTCCAAAAAATATTATAGCTATATATAAACTTATAAAAGGTTCGCTTATTATAAGTGATACTAAAAGCGTAAAAATAAAAGATTTAAACATTTTATTTTGTTCGAAATATATAATAAGCAAAGTTATAAATATCACAAATCCGGCTTCATTTATCAGTATAGCACTTGCCAATACTCCTGGTAAAAACATATATAAAATAGCCGAAATAAGTCTATCGGATTTTCTTTTTAATATAGGCTTTGAAACTTTATATATCAAAAATATATTTAAAAAATGTAAGATCAAAAAAGGAAGTCTTAAAGCATAGTCATTGCGTCCAAACAACATAGTAGAAGCATTTGTAACTATGGTTAAGAAGTTTGTTTTTTGGAAATAAATAATTGCTTCTTTGTAGCTTATGCTTAAATTTGAAACACTATAAATGAGTAGTAAAATATTAAATATAATAGCGCTAAATAGCAAAAATAACTCATTTTTAAAAATACTAATACTTTTCATGTCGCAAAGCAAATACAAACATTAACGATACGGCGCTAATAACACTGATAAGGCTTAAAAAAGCTCCCCATCCATACACTATATATAAAAAACTAGGCATAAAACTTCCAAGAGCGCCACCTGCGTAATAAAAGCTTACGTACAAACCGTTTGAGATACCTTTGTGCGAATCTGCTAATTTATTTATAAATCCGCTTGCTATGGAATGAATGATAAAATTTCCAAGACAAAAAACCAACATTGCACAAAACATTACTAAAAAGCTTTCAAATCTAAATATCTGAAGTGCAGCTAAAAACATGATTATACCGATTATTATCGCATTTAAAGGCGTTTTTAATATAGCGATTATTTTTTTAGAATTAAATGCTACTAATACGCCTATGATGTATCCAAAATACATCATACCTGTTTTACTGCCGCTATATTCATTGCCTAAATTTGCAAGCTCAAACGGTATAAAATTTAGTATAGCTTGAAATGAGAAAAATATACCAAATATCATAAGATAAATATATAAATTGTGTTTGATTTTTAAAATATGAGCTATATCTTTGAGTTTTGGCTTTATAAGGCTAGCGCTTATGTTACTACTAAATTTAAAAACCAAAAAAGCAGCCATTAAAAGCAATATTCCAACCAATAAGAAGAAGATTCTCCACCCAAAAATATCGGTAAATAATCCACTTAAAAATCTACCTAAAAATCCGCCTATTATAGTGACTCCGACATATGCTCCTATGGCGCTTGTAACATTTTCTTTGGTAGAAATTTGAGATATGTAGCTCATGATTCCTGTTAAAACCACAGGTACTATAAGTCCTTGAAATCCGCGAATATTTAAAAGCCAAAAATATGAGCTTGTAAAACTAAATGTTATCTCACTTCCCCCAAGTAGCAAAAATGCGACTACAAGCAGTTTTTTTATCTCGATTTTTTCTAGTAAATATCCATAAAATATACTAGCAAATGCTAGTGGCGCCATCATAGAAGTTGTAAATAAAGTAGCTTGTGTTCTTGTAATGCTCAGTTCTTTTTCAAATACCGGACCTATAGGCTGAGTTGCGTACAACACGCAAAGCGTAAGTCCTGTGCAAAAGTACATAATTAGCAGTTCTACTTTATTCATAGTTTAATCCAGCTTTATATCCCAGAAAAACTCTACCCAATCATGCGCCTCTTTTACGCTGTATTCAGGTAGCAAAAGAGCTTTGGTTTTGTAGTAGATAGTTGCTACTTTTATCTCTAAATTCGGATATTTTTTTAAAAGTTCTTTTTTTATAGCGATCATACTTTCACCGCTGTCTATTATATCATCCGCTATCAGAATTTTCTTAAATTTGCTAAGGTCCGGAATATTAAAAATATTTATAGTATCAAGCTTTTTTGTATCTTCATAATGAACCGAGTTCAAGCTAAAACAATTTCTATTGTTTAATGCAACGCTAAGAGAATGAGCAAGAGTTAAACCGCCTCTAGCTATACCTAAAATTGCGTCCGGATCAAATTCGTTTTTTATATTTTTTGCCATTATTTTTATATCTTTTGCAAATGATTCATAGTCATAAAATATCATTTAATCTCCTTAATTTATACCGATAAGCTCGCCAAAAAACGATGGAGCAGACGTAACTAGAAATGCTAAAAAACTTATAAGCGTTAATGTGATAATGCCTAAGTTTATATCTTCCCATTTCCTTAGAACTAGTTTAACTGTAAAATATGAGATAAAACCTATACTAAGTCCAACGGTTATAGAGTAGGTAAGAGGCATTAAAATAACAGTTAGAAACGTTGATACGCATATAGCCGGATCATTATAATTCACTTTTCCTAGTTCACTAAACATAAGAACTCCAACCATAACAAGTATCGGATAAATAGCGTTTGATGGTATAGAACCAAATAAAGGTAACAAAAATAGAGTTAATACAAATAGCATTCCGGTAAAAACTGCACTAAGCCCTGTTCTTCCGCCGGCTTCTACGCCGCTAGCACTTTCTGCAAAAGCAGTTATCGTACTAGTTCCTACTATGGAGCCAACTACGCTAGATATCGCGTCGCTTTCTAAATTTTTAGCAAGTTTTTTAGTTCCTTCCTCATCGTGGTCGTTAAATAAATTTGCTCTATTGCAAACTCCTGTTAAAGTTCCTATCGAATCAAAAAGGTGAGTGATAAAAAATGTAATGATAGCAGGAAGTAAAGAGAGTTTAAGAGCGCTTAATATATCAAGTTCGCCAAATATAGGAGATAAAGAAGCCGGAGCTGAAAATATCTCATTTGGAGCTTGATAAACTCCAAATATCCATGCTATCATCGATGTGGCAACAACGGCTAGTATAAATCCGGCTTTTAGTTTTAAAGCCCAAAAAGCAACTATCAAAACAAGACCTAATATACCTATAAAAACTTTTGGATCAGATACGTTTCCTATTGCGACTAAAGTAGCAGGACTAGCTACTATAATACCCATCTGTTTAAGTCCGACGAAGCAGATGAAAGCACCTATTCCGGCACTTATGGCTCGTCTTAAATCTATAGGAATATTTTTTATAATCCAAATTCGAAAATTAGTAAAGCTCAAAATGACAAATATAATCGCACTTATACACACAACGCCAAGCGCGGTTTGCCAAGGTATTTTCATACCTATAACAAGCCCGTAAGTAAAATATGCGTTTAATCCCATTCCTACGCTTAGCGCAACTGGAGTATTTGCCCAAAATCCATTAAATATAGAAGATATTATCGTTATAACCGCAGTAGCCGTAAGAAGTGCTTCTTTTGGCATACCGGCGTCGCTCATAATTAGCATATTTACCGGCACTATATACATCATTGCTAAAAATGTTGTAAGTCCGGCGTTAAATTCCTGTTTTACTGAAGTGTTACTCTCTTTAAGCTTGAAATAATCCACTTCGCCTCCTTAGTCGTAAATTTGTAATTCGTTGTATAAACTATCTCTTTGTACAGGGATAAATCCGCTTGTTTGCACAAGCTCTATAAATTCATTTTTACTTTTTCCGTGTTTGCTTTTTGCTCCGGCGCTACTTTGGATACTCTCATTTTCTATAGTTCCATCTAGATCATCGGCGCCAAACTCTTGAGCTACCATTGCTAAATTTAAAGTAGAAGTTGCCCAATAGGCTTTGATATGTTTAATGTTATCAAGAAGTATTCTGCTTATAGCTATAGTTTTTAAAATTTCAGCCGAACCTAAAAATTCATCTACTTTTAAGTAGTTATTATTTCTTTGATAAACAAGCGGGATAAAAGCGTTAAATCCGCCCGAATTAGCGTTTTTGATGGCTTTATCTTGCAGATCCCGTATTCGTAATATATGATCAATTCTATGAGCGCGGCTTTCTATATGACCAAATAACATTGTAGCATTGCTTTGACGACCTTTTTTGTGCCATAAAGAGTGGATTAAAAGCCAGTTTTTACTGCTTACTTTGCCTTTGCATATTTGTTCTCTGATATCTTCATCAAATATCTCTGCTCCGCCTCCTGGCATAGAATCTACTCCGTATTCTATCATTTTGTCTATAGTCTCTTCATAACTAAGACCGTGTTTTCGTTTTAGATAGTCTATCTCAGCTGCGGTCATAGCTTTGATATGCAAAAACGGATATTTCTGTTTTATCATTTTAAATATTTCTAGATACCACTGCGGCGTTACAAAAGGATTGTGAGACGATACGATATGTATTTCTTTTACGCCGTTTTTTACAGATTCGTCTACTGCTTTCATTATCTCTTCGTGAGTCATTGTATAGGCGTTATCATTTTTTCTATGAGCTGAAAATGCACAGAATTTGCATGTATCTGCGCATAAATTTGTAGGATTTATATGCCTGTTTATGTTAAAATAAACTTTGTTAGAGTTGAGTTTCCGTCTTATTTGATTTGCATATTTTCCAAGAGTAAAAAGATCTAAATCATATAACATTAAACCTTCGTCGAATCCCAACCTCTTTTTGTTTTGAAGTTTATCTAGTAGATTCATATATGTTTATTTTACCTTTTTTTAAATTTAAGAGACAATTATATGCTAATAGGGCTTAAAAAAGCTTTTTTTTTGGAAATTTTTGATAAAATTTTGGCAAAGGAATAAAATGGGTAGAGTAAGCAGCATTAAATTTTTAAAATCCAAAGACGAAGATAGCGTACTTGCTAGCTGTAAAGACGGAGTTTTAAAGTGCAAAAAAGCCCTTAAAAAGCAGTTTATAAAATTAGGTGGTAGAAGCTTTGGTACTTATCAAAGCAAAGAGATAGATAAATTTTTTAAATGCGCTTTTGAGGCTACTAAGATCAGCTATTTTGGTGAATTTGCTCCCGATGATGAGCAGCTTCCTATATCTGTTATAGCACTTGGAAGTTACGCTTTAAGTGAAATGAGCGTTAGAAGTGATATCGATTTTTTTATATCTTATAAAAACGTAGCTGGCTACAATGTAAAAGATATAGTAAAAAGTTATATTAAATTTCTTAAAGATATAAATTTAGATATTAATCCGGTATATTATGAGATAGACGAGCTTTTTGATACTATAAAAGACGATTTAGAACTTAAAACTATGTTTTATCAAGTGCGTTATGTATGTGCATCAAAGCAGCTTTATAAGATGACTAAAGATAAAATTTTTGAGTTAAAAGAGT
>OODU01003784.1_pt1 | contig 10967 bp, 8 predicted proteins | sample 1671171 | NCBI WGS metagenome assembly OODU01 (sample SAMN06348129, study PRJEB24527) | human gut metagenome | biome: human gut; feature: ankylosing spondylitis patient; material: feces | host: Homo sapiens | place: China | collected 2015-10
ATGCGCATGAGTACGTTCTGCGCGATCGTGAACAGCACAAATGCGGCCAGGTTTACCATGACGACACTGGCACCTGCCGGGGTGGAAAATCCATAGGAAAAAATAATTCCAAGGAGGAAGCACACCACGGCCAGAACCCCGGAGCAGATAACAACACCGCGGAAGCTTTTGAAGATCCGCATGGAGGTCAGTGCCGGGAAAATGATCAGGCTGGAGATAAGCATGGCACCCATCATCCGCATGCCGAGTACAATGGTGACTGCCGTTAAAACAGCAATCAGAACATTGTATAATTCTACCCGCACGCCGGTTGCTTTTGCAAAGTTTTCATCGAAGGTTACTGCAAACAGCTTGTTGTAGCATAATACAAACAGGCACAGCACAATGATGGAAAGTACTGCACTTAATATCACATCCTCACGGCTCATGGCAAGAATACTTCCGAACATATAGCTGCTGACATCGGTTGTCATGCCAGTTGTCAGAGAAGTGACTATAATACCAAGGGCAAGGGAACTTGCAGAGATCATGGCAATGGCTGCGTCACTCTTCACTTTTCCGTTTTCAGTGATGCGGAGCAGGAAAAAAGCTGCCAGTACAACAAGCGGGATCGATACCTTAAGCGGGGACCAGCCCACGGCAATGGCGATGGATAACGCGCCAAAAGAAACGTGGGATAAGCCGTCTCCGATCATGGCATAACGTTTTAGCACCAGACTGACACCAAGCAGGGCGGAGCAAAGCGAAACCAGGATTCCACCCACCAGGGCACGAACAACAAATGGGTAGGAAAGCATTTCAAAAATCATACTCATGCCTCTTCACCTCCCAGAAATTCTTTGCCAGCCACGCTTTTTTTGTACTCCTCCGCTGTTCCGCAAAATACAACCTTCCGGTGAAGATGCAGGATCTTGTTAGCCTGGCTGATGACATTGCCAATATCGTGAGATACCATGATGATGGTAATCCCATCTTCTTTATTCAGCTTCTTGACCAGATGATAAAAGTCCTGGATCGCAGATGGGTCAAGACCCGTGATCGGCTCGTCCAGGATCAGAAGCTGCTCTGTTGCACAGAGGGCACGTGCAATAAGGACGCGCTGCTGCTGTCCTCCGGAAAGCTCCCGGTAGCATTTGTTTTTCAGATGTTCAATGCCCAGACGTTCCAGATTGTGCGCCGCCAGTTTCCGCTCCGCCATGGAGTAAAACGAGCGGTTTCCTCTGCGGCTTAAGGTTCCGGACAATACCACTTCCTGTACAGTGGCCGGAAAATCCTTCTGGGCCGCGGTCTGCTGCGGAAGATAGCCAATCCCGCCACGTTTTAAATCATCTGCCACGGTAAGCGTACCGCCTGTAGGCTTTAAGAGACCCAGTATGCCCTTAATGAGCGTACTCTTTCCAGATCCGTTTTCTCCTACCACACAGAGATAATCCCCCGGGTAGATTTCCAGATTCAGATCAACGACTGCATCCTGGTTCTCATATCCAAAATCAGTATGTTCGCATTTGATAATCGGATTCATCAGTCAATTCCTTTTCTTAAATTTTCGATATTCTGGCGCATCAGTCCGGCATAGGTAATACCGGCATCAAACTGCGCCCGGGTAACATTGTGGCAGGAATGAAGAAGCAGTGGTTCTGCCCCGGTCTCTTCTCCAATGATCTCAGAGACCCGGTGACTGCTCAGTTCCAGGTAATATACAACCGGGATCTGCTCCTCTTTCACCTTATCGATCAAATAGGCGATGGTTTTCGCACTCGGCTCTGTGTCGGAGCTGCAGCCGGAAAATGCCGCCCGGTAATCCAGCTGGTATTCATCTGCCAGATAACGGAATGGGAATTTATCTCCCATCACGATCATGTTTCGTTTGCGGTTTCTGGAAACCTCACGGAAGCCTGCATCGATTTCTTCCAGTTCCTTTTTGTAATCTGCAGCCCCCTGCCGGAATACCTCTGCATGTGCCGGGTCTGCCTCTGCCAGTGTTTCTCCGATCACATCCACCAGCTTCATGGCATTTACCGGAGAAGTCCAGATGTGCTCGTCGTACTCAATCGCTTCTTCATGGCCATCGTGATCCACATAGTCGCTGTGATCATGATCGTCAGTCTCCTGCGCATGGGCTGCATGCTCCTCCGGTGTCTCATGGCTGTGGTCGTGGTCATCAGCTTCCTGCGCATGCGCTGCGTGCTCCTCCGGTGTTTCACCACTGTGGTCGTGGTCATCAGCTTCCTGCGCATGGGCTGCATGCTCCTCCGGTGTCTCATGGCTGTGGTCGTGGTCATCAGCAGCCGCATGAGAATGCGCATGGTCATGGTCGTGCCCTACATCTTCCATGCCTTCCACGATTTCCTCTTCCACGGTATCTACATAATCCATCATGGTAACAATGGTCATATTGGAGGTATCCAGGGCGCCCAAGGTATCCTCCAGCCAGTGTTCCATGGTCCCGCCGTTGCTGATCAGCACATCGGCATGCTGGATCGTCCGGATGTCGGCCGGGGTCGGCTCAAACGAATGACTGTCCATACCTGCCGGAATGACCATCTGAAGGTCCACCTGGTCACCAGCGATCTGCCGCACGAAATCGTAATATGGAAACAAGGTTACCGCTACTTTTAGTTTTCCGTTTTCTTCCGAAGATGCATCAAAGGCTCCCTGGCTCCCACCAGCCGGTCCGCATCCGCTAAGAAGCAGTGATGCCCCAAGGAACGCGGCCAGCAGACGCTTTCCTGTCATATAGCCTTTCCAAACTGTATTGTGTCTGTTTAATTTCATGTTCATTTCTTTCTGTTGCTGTCTCACCAATGCGGACAAACCTGCACAGTGATATGTCTCTGTAACATCAGACAGCTCCAGTCATCATGCACTGTGACTGAAGCTGTCTCATTTGGTTGCATAGTTAGTTTAAGTATACCACATTCTTTTTATTATGAAAAGAATCATTATTTACAGATTTTCTCGATCCACTGGACCAGTTCTCCGTCATAATCAGCATCGCCATGCGGCTGGTCCCATACCAGGGCATAATCTACATCGGCGCCGGTCTTATTCTCCAGACTCAGTGCCAGCACAGCCGAGATAGAAAGTGCAGTATCGGCATCCTGGGTTCCGACCCGGATCCGGATATGCTCTGCCGTGTCGGCATCCTCAGAACCAATATAATTTAACGGGTTCAAAAGCTGTTTGCGCTCTGCTAACGCCTTATCTCCAATCACTGCATCATAACCTTCTGCATACTTCGCATACTCATCCGGGAATTCTTCCTTTAAACTTTCCAGAACATCCGGCATATAGGAGTCGAAATGGAAATACTGGTGTGTCTCGTCACCAAATTCCAGATTCTCACCGGAATTCTCACTCATCTCCAGATTATCGAATGCCATGACTGTTTTCATTCTCGGATTGTAGTCAGCCAGGTAATCATCCAGGCTGGTGATTTTGGCCTGTTTGCCGTCCCAACTGAGGAAGCTGCTTAAATCGGTTCCTTTTTCTGTTACAACGGCGCGTCCTGTATCCCTGGTTTCTGTGCTGTCCGTTTCCGACTTTATTCTTCCTGCATTCTCTGTTTTCCCTGCATTTTCCGGTTTGCCAGTTTTCTTCTGTTTCTGTCCTTCGCCCAGCTTTCCTGCATTTTCTGGCTGACCGGTTGCCCCAGCTTTTTCTGCATCTGCCATCTGCCCTGCATCTCTGGTTTTTCCCGCATCTCCCGGCTGCCCTGCCCCTGGCTTTCCACCACGGCCCTGCTTTGTATAATTTCCCTTCAGATAGTCCTCCAGCGTATACGGAACATTCAGAGAACCTTCTGAAATTTTTTCCAGATAGACCGTGGCTGCGTCTTCTACCTTCGCAACCATATAATTATAGAAGGAACCGCTGCGGCCATCTTCCCCTAAGTTCAATGCCTCGCCGCTTTCCGGATCTACCAATTTCAAACTATTGATGTAATCCACATAGCCAGATGACATCTGTGCCGAAACTGCCTTCTCAAAGTCAGTGGACTCTCCGTTTTCACCACTCCTGCTGTTGTTGTAGGTCTGAAGGTTCTGATACATCCACTCATATGCCTGGTCCGCATGATCCAGATCTGTGATCGGACAATAAGCCTGCGCAGCATAGACATCATCTGTCTGATCCATGACCGCACCGATTTCCTTTAAATATGGGTCATAATCAGACACATTTCCGGTACTACCAAGAAGTGCACTCATTGCTCCACCCGCACTGGTGCCGATGGAAATGATCTTGTTTGCATCACCGGCCATTTCCGCATCATTCGCTTTCAGGAAGCGGATTCCCGCCTTCAGGTCCACCAGACCCGCCGGGGATTTTCCGATATAGGTGCCATCTGCACTCTTGGTTTCCTTTCCACGGCTGGCAGGAGAAACAAAAATATATCCCTGCTTGATATAATTGCTGTTTCTGTCAGAAATCTTCGAAGCATCTGCCTCTGCATATCCGCCCACACCATTCTGGTAAATGATCGGAGCCGTCGCTGCTGTGTAGCCATTTACAGTTCCTTTTTCATTAATGGTCCCGCCCGCATTCATATAAGCAGCCGGTACATAAATGTTCATGCATTCCTTTACCGGATCTGCCGGGTTTTCGCAGTAGACAATGTATTCCAGACCGTAACAGCCGTATTCATCATAATAAACCCATTTATCCTGAAAATCCTTCAGGTCCAGACTCCCCTGCAAAAGCTGTGATACATCCGGGGTCTGGCTCATGGCCATACCTGCATAGAATGGCTTGCCATCTGCTCCAGCTTTTTCGTCTACGGCTCCCTGCATATCTGGATCTGTAGTATTCTGCTGATTTTCTTCTCCTGTTTCCACTTCGGATGCCACTGCACCGGCTTTCTGGCTGCTGCAGCCAGATACTCCCACCGCTGCAACCGCGGCCGCAAACAATAAGCTTCCCTGATAAAACCGTTTTTTTCGCTTCATATTAATTATACCCCTGTTCTATGGCTGTTCACAGTCACAGCCTTTTTCATGACGTTCATTTTATAAAGCGAATGTGATTGGAACATGGAAAATCTGTGTTCATTTTGTGAAATTGCATGCGTATCCTTGCAGAACGTTTTTGTTTCATAGGACGCAATTTCCTGCGAAACAAAAACGCCCCGCAATCCAGACGCGTGACTTGTTTCGTCAGTCATCTGGTATTTACGAGGTGTTCTGTCATTTATAACGATTGGTTGCTCTCACGATATTACAGTTTGTGCTGCCTGCTCAGCAAAGGATTTTTCCGATGCTGTACATCCTGATCGTTCAAATTATTTTGCCAGTGCTGCACCAAGTGCCTTGCATGCTGCTTCGTCATCGTCATTCGGAGTCAGGTTTGCGATCACACCCTCGCCATTTACTACGGTTGCGCCAGCTGCCTGCATGCGCTCTACCCATTTGCGCATCCACTCGCCATCGCCCCAGTCATAAGAACCAAAGAGGCCAACGGTCTTGCCGGAGCAGATTCCCTCTACTGCGGTTACAAAATCATCCATCTCTGCATCCAACTCCTCATCGCCCATAGCGGAAGCGCCCAGTGCGAAGCTGTCTGCATCCTTTAACATAGAAACATCTGCTGCGGATACTTCAACAACATTGGCCTTTCCACCTGCTTCTTCCACACCTGCGCCTACAGCCTCAGCCATAGCCTGTGTATTTCCGGTGCTGCTCCAGTAGATTACGTTTACTTCTTTCATGTTCGTTGTTCTCCTTTCTATTTCCGGCTGCATGGCATTTTCCATACAGTCTCCATCCACAGCGTAGAAACGTGTCGCTGTTTGCACAATGCATGGACAGTAACATTTTCATCTGCTGCAGGATCTGGCATATTGTCTCGAATTTCTGTTTTACAAGGAATTACGCTCTGTAAAGCAAAAATGCTCTGTGAAGATGTGCCATGACACCTTCTTTTTTCATGCTTAAGATACCGCCACGTGGGACAGTGTCCGCCCACACATGATTTCCCGAAGAGCCTGTTCCTTTACCCGGTCATACAGGTCAAAGATTTTTTCCGCCTCCTTCGGATTCTGGTATACCTTCCAGTAACGGGATGTCAGGCTGTTTTCTCCGCGGTTGATGATAAATCCTTTCACATCTCCCACCGGGTAGCCCAGCAAAACGCCCAACTCATGAGGGAATTCTTTCGCAGTTCCAGCATAGCGCTGATACCGCCTCCGGAGTCTCGCCAGCACAGAAGCCACGTCAAACCGGTCATATCCGCAGTTCTGCAAAAATTCCCGGACCTCCCGGCTCTTGAGATGCCGTTCCAGCTGCTCATAGCGGTAGAGAAATAAAACTTCTTTTTCCGCGTCCATGTAAAGCGGAATACAGATAATTCTGCTCTTTTTTAAGTACGCACGGATCTTACGCCATCCGCCCGGTTTCATGGTAATGAGATTGGAAATCTTCACACCCTTTAAAACCGGTGCGCATTGTGTCACAACCCGAAAGCCAAACTTTTCTTCCGATGTACAGTTATTCAGAAAATGAAGCATGGTCTCTGCTGACATGTGCCGTTCCTCCCTGTAAGATTTCTTTTCACCTGCGCATCAGTTACCTGTCGCTAACCAGATGTGAGTATGTTAGCATATGCTAACCATTAAGTCAATCCACTTTTTCGAGTAAAATTCTCATTAATGCTTTATTGAGAATTTGTTGCTATCTGGCCTGCATCTTTTGATTTATTTTTACGCATTTTTACGATTTTATTACATTGGTTGATTTTTCTTATTTCTCTTGCTACCATTTTGCAAGGAGGTCAATGACATGAATCAACGAAAATACCTGATTGGTGATGTGGCAAGCCTTATGGGCATGAGCCGCGACACCATCCGTCATTATGAAAAACGCGGACTGCTCACTGCCCAAAAAGCAGAAAACGGTTACCGCTACTATACAGAAACGGATCTTTCCAGGCTTCTCGGTATCCTTTACCAGAGAAAGATGGATATCGGCCTGAATGATCTTGCTGCACTCTGGAATGCGCAGGATTCTTCCGACTCCAATGAGCAGTTAAACCGGATCATCAGCCAGCGTCTGGCAGAAGAAGAGGCGGCAATCGAAGAACACAAACGCACGATTGCCCGCTTAAAGCTCACAAAAAACGATTGCGAGAACATGCAGAAATATGCAGACCAGATTTTTCTTTGCTCTATTCCGGATTCCTATCTGATTGAAACGGACCTGGCATTTCAGGATGGTCTTGAACAATGGTTCCAATACGCAAAGGAATACAATGGGCTGGATACCATGTATCTGTTTGATGAATTTCAGCTTCAGACAACATCGCCGGAAATGCCTTTGGCAGATTCCCTGCACATCGCGGCTGGGAAAAACGCTCTGTCAGCTTCACAGCCTGCAGCACAGAAGGATACACTGTGTCTCGATTATCAGCGTTCCTCTCTTCTGCTTCATAAGGATATGGCAGAATACACTGATTATTCTCTCCCTACCGATATTCCCTGTACGGATCCGTCCAGACAATATCTGTCTGTATTCTATACTTCACAGGACCGCATTCCGCCAGTCCATGTAGTCCGGAATATGATCGCCTATGCACAGAAAAACGGCTTACATCATGGCTCACAGCTGTTTTCTACCTTTCTCATGCAGGGGATCCGCGGACAAAAGCAGTGCTATTATATGCAGTTGTATCTTGCTGTATCAGATTCCTGAGGAAAAAACATTTACACTTTGAAAGATATAGAATATATGCATTTAAAAAGGACGTGCCGCCTTCGACACGTCCTTTTTTGCAGAGAGTTTTTATTTTATGACTCTGTCACCTGACAGTCCGTCATTTGTTGCATTCATTATGTGATGGTTTTCATAGCTTTTATATCTGTTCTATTTTTCCGGTTCTGGAGTTCTCCTGTTAATTTGCACTATATTTCTCGGTTCCTTCATAGGTTACCATACCCTTACTGTCGGTGCAGTAGTAACGGTCATCGCCATCTTTGGCATTCTTCTTATTCTTCTGGATCTTGCCGCTGGTATTTACCAGGTAAGTACCGTCCTTGGAAGAATCATCCGGGTCGTTCCAGTCTACTTTCTTAAGCTTCTCGTCCTTATCAGCCTCGATCCGTTTGCCCTTCTCATAGATCACGCCGTCCTCAATGCCATTGTAGCCCTGGCCGCGCTCATCTCCGGATTTGCGGAAGTTGTAGGTATGGCGCTCTCCGTCGATGTCCAGGGTTACGGTTCCGGTCTTCATTGCGCCATCCTTAGAGGTTCCGCCGAAGTAGTAAAGCTCCTCCGGATCACCTGCCTCCGGCAGATTGCTCTCACTCTCAACCTCTGTGCAGGTCAGGATATCGTTACCGGATACAGTCAGCTTATAAAGGCCTTCCAGCATCTTGCCATACTCATCAAACGCATAGTAGGATCCATTGATCTTTTTGATGCGGCTCTTGACTACATCACCATCTTTTTCTGCATAATACCAGCGCTCCTCGCCATCTGCGTAACCATCCGGGTCTGTGTTCTCACCAGGAACTGTCTTAAACCAGCCAACAGACAGCCAGCTGTCACTGACCGGGCTATAGAAGCTCGGGGTTGCCACAGATGCTGCATTGCTGGAGCTTGCATACCAGCTGAAGCGTGCATTACCATACTCCTCAAAGTAATACTTGCGCCCGTTGATGGTCTTTTTTGTATCTGCCGCCTTTTTACCGTTTGCATTGAAATAGAACCAGTACCAGTCCTGGAACTCATCGTTGGTCTGGTCATCATCCACTACATCCAGGCGCTCCCATTGGTGGCTTCTCATGGCCCCGTCATTCGCCGCCCCCAGATAATACACGCCTGTCTGCCATGCGTCATCCCCGGTCTGGCGCTCACCCTGCTCATCGATCCAGCCGTAAAGCATTTTTCCCTGCTCATCAAACGCATATTTTTTTGTTACTCCATCTGCCCGGACGATGCTCTTAAAATTCACTTTTCCGGAATCTTTTGCCTTATAGGCCTTTCCATCCGCGCCGAAATAATACCAGGCTGTATCTGAATCATCGTCGTCCTGCTTGTCTTCGTTTTCTAACTCCCGCCACTGGTTTTTGACCATGGCACCGCTTTCGTTGACATAGTAGTAATTGTCGTTATCCTCCACCAGCTGGTCTGTCGCCATATCCCCGTCTTCATCTAACCAGAAAAAGTCGTTTCCGGATTTTCTCCAGACAGATGTAACTGCCTCTCCATCCTTATCATAATAGCGCCAGGTTCCGTCTTCCTCCTGCCAGCCTGTCGCCGCAAAGGACAGCATACTCGTTCCCAGGGTCAGCGCTGCGGCTGCACACGGAATCAAAAGTGTTTTTGTGTGTTTTTTCATTGTATTTTCTCCTTTCGATGCTCTTGTCATCTGACAGTCCTGACTTTACACCATGGAACCATTCCAAGGTCAATGGAAGTAAACGAATCGTAAAAATCCGTAATTTTTCAGAAATATTTCTTGCTTTCTTGACTATTTTCTTAACACAATCTATACTGTCAGTATGTTATTGTTCACGCGTTGCGCAAACAACAGGACGCAAAAGAGAAAGGAAGGTATACGTTATGAATAATTTTGCTGCTTTAATTCTCGCCAGCATTGGAACCATTGTCATTCTGGCTGTTGGCTGGTACGTTCTTCTGGCAATTGCTTACTGGAAAATTTTTGAAAAGGCCGGAGAACCGGGCTAGAAGGCTTTGATCCCATTTTACAACACCTACTCCCAGTACAAATTCACCTGGAACCCGAATATGTTCTGGATCGTACTGGTCTGCTCCTTACTTGGAGGAGTGCTCGGTTCCACAGAAGGTGCTTTATCTTATGTTGGCACTCTGTTCACACTGGCTTCTGCCATCGTCAATATCATTGCTGCAAACAAGCTCTCAAAAGCGTTTGGACATGGCGTAGGATTCACGATCGGTTTATTTTTCTTAAACCCGATCTTTATGCTGATCCTTGCATTCAGCAGTGATGAATACATCGGGCCACAGTAAAATCTAATATAACAATTTAAGTATATGACAAGGGCCGTGCGAGTTGCCGAAAGGCAACTCACACGGCCCTATTAAAGTTAATCAAATTGTTATAGCGGATCAGCGCTGCACGCGACCGGAGCTGTCCCCACCTGCCAGCTTTTCTACCTCAGCGCGGGTTACCAGATTAAAATCACCCGGAATGGTATGCTTTAACGCTGCTGCGGCCGTACCAAATTCCAGCGCAGTCTTCATATCCTTTCCCTCCAATAATCCGTAGATCAGCCCGGAGGTAAACGCATCGCCACCACCCACACGGTCGACGATCGGTGCGATGGTATATTTCTTCGAATGATAGAATTCTTTTGTTTTTCCGTCCATGATGCAGGAGGACCAGCCATTATTAGAAGCACTGTGACTCTCCCTGAGTGAACTTGCAATATAACGGAAACCAAACTTATCTGCCATCTGGCTGAAAATATTCATATACCCGGCGAGCTCCAGGTTTCCAGACATGACATCGCTGCCCTCTGGCTTAAAGCCAAGAACCTTTTCTGCATCTTCTTCGTTTCCAATGCAGACATCCACATACTGCATCAGGTTTGTCATAACCTCACGTGCTTTTTCCTGGCTCCAGAGCTTCTTACGGAAATTTAAGTCCACGGACACGGTGACTCCATGCGCCCGCGCTGCCTTCAGCGCTGCCTCCGTGAGCGCTGCTGCGCTGTCTGAAAGTGCCGGGGTGATACCGGTAAAATGGAACCAGTCCGCATCTGCGAAAATGGCATCAAAATCGAAGAGATCCGCTGTTGCGCAGGCAATAGAGGAACCTGCACGGTCGTATACGATGTTGGACGGACGCACGGAAGACCCCGGCTCCAGATAATAAATGCCCAGACGGTCTCCGCTTCTGGAAATGTACTTTGTTCCTACATTGTATTTGCGCAGCGCTGCCACCGCACAGTCCCCGATCGGGTTGTCCGGGATTGCAGAAACATACTCCGA
>OODU01003786.1_pt1 | contig 10963 bp, 10 predicted proteins | sample 1671171 | NCBI WGS metagenome assembly OODU01 (sample SAMN06348129, study PRJEB24527) | human gut metagenome | biome: human gut; feature: ankylosing spondylitis patient; material: feces | host: Homo sapiens | place: China | collected 2015-10
TTTGCTTTGCAAAATCTATTTCATGCGCGCTCCCGCGCGAAACACTGTATAATCGAAAAAATGACTTTATCGACAGACTGACGGCACGCCGAAAGGCGTGCCGTTTTACTATTTTGTTACCTCGCAGCCGCCCCATTCGACAACGGTAAAGCCGTCCCTCTCGAAAGACGGGAACGTCTGCGGTTCGATCGGCTGCGCCCTGTTCAGCGGTTTCCACGCCATGAATACGCGGAGCTCACTGTCCGGTTTTGGATCGATGGTGAGCTTTGCGCCATCTGTGTAGCGTTCAGACTGGAAGGAGATCAGGTTATAGGGGTTTCCCTGCATCTTCGGAAGCCAGTAAACGATAAACTCGTTATATTCCTTCGGCGTCAGACCGATGCCGGAGAGTGTTTTGCGGAGAAAATCTGCGGTATCTGCACCGGCAACGCAGAAGCCCTTTGAGAAGTCATAATCGGCATCGTTTTCCCCCTCCCAGAACAGGTAGGAGTATTCGTTCCCGTTTTCGTCATGCAGCGTGCCGTCCGGCTCGGCGGTGACACGCCATCCGTTTTCATACGCTGGATAGGCCGCGGTGAGCGTTCCGTCATAATCGAGCGAAACCGCGACCTCTGTCTGCTGCTCGGGGTAGAGATAGATGACCGGCTTGGCATCGCCCTCTTCCTGCTGCTGACCGCAGCCGGTCAGGCCGAGAGCCAGAGCGGCTGCAAGCGTTCCTGCGAGTAATCGTTTCATGCTGGTTCCTCCTTTTCCTGTATGCGTCTCTGTGTATGCTGTTTACCAGATTAGACGAAGGGAAGAAGCAAATGTTCCGCGTTTTCACATTTCTTTTGTGATGTTCCGGAAGCGGATGAGAAACAGAACCGTGGTGGTTGCGGCGGCCAGAACGTCTGCGACCGGTTCCGCCAGAAACACGGCGAACAGCTTGTCCGCGAAAAAGTGCGGCAGAATGAAAATTAGCGGAATGAGCAGGAAAATCTTGCGTTCCAGCGCCAGAAACAGCGAAATTTTCGCCTCGCCGAGCGCCACAAAGGACTGCTGAAAGCCGGTCTGGAAAGCGTTCGTGAAGCCGAGCGCCATGTAAATGCGGAGTGCCCAGACCGTGATTTCGGTCAGCTGCTCGTCCGAGGTGAACAGGTGAACAACCGCATGCGGCGCAAGCTGCACGACGCCCCAGATGGATACCGCGAACAGCACCGCAATCAGAATGTTGTACCGCACCACCTGCTTCATGCGGTCTGGGCGGTGTGCGCCGAAATTGTAGCTCAAAATCGGCTGTGCGCCCTGCGCAAGACCGGTCAGCGGCAGCTGGATCATCTGCGCGACCGAAGTGAGGATGGTCATTGCGCCGACGGCAAGGTCACCGCCGTATTTCAGGAGCGAAACATTGAACGCAACGGTCAGCAGGCTTTCGGTGGACTGCATGACAAAGGGCGACGCGCCGAGGCTGACCGCCGGAAGCAGCAGCTTCGTATCAATGCGGAGTGTACTGCGCCGCAGCCGCAGCACGGTGTTCTTCCCGGTGAGGAAGCGCAGCACCCATGCCGCCGAAACCGCCTGCGAGAGAACGGTTGCGACCGCCGCGCCGCGCACGCCCATGTGCAGGACAAAGATAAAGAGCGGGTCGAGCACGACGTTCAGCACCGCGCCGATGACAACGGTTTTCATCGCGACCGCAGAGGAGCCCTGCGCGGTGATAAAGCCGTTCAGGCCGAGCGCCGTCATGACGAAAATCGTGCCGAGAACGTAGATGCTGAGGTACTGCATCGCGTAAGGGAGCGTATCGGCGGACGCGCCGAACAGCCGCAGCAGGTCACGCTGAAACAGCAGGAACAGCGCGGTGAGCGCCGCGGCAATGCCCCAGAGCGCCGTGGCGCACGTTCCGAGCGTGCGTTCTGCGCGGTCCTTCTCCCCTGCCCCGAGCGCAATCGAGGCGCGGGGAGCGCCGCCCATGCCGACAAGCGCGGAAAACGCGGAAATCAGCGTAATGACCGGAAAGGTGACGCCCATGCCGGTCAGCGCGAGCTTGCCTTCGAGCGGAATACGCCCGATGTAGATGCGGTCTACAATGTTGTACAGCAGGTTTACCACCTGTGCGGTGATGGTCGGCAGGGCAAGCCGGCACAGCAGCGGGCCTATCGGGTCGCGACCGAGATCGACCGCGTGTGTGGTGTGTCCGTTGCTGCTCATGCGCCTGCGTTATCCTTCTGTATCAGAATGCGGATGGCCTCAACAGCCGCGCGGACGCCGCGTTCGGTTGCGTCGGGCGGAATGGCCGGAGCGTCGTCGTTGTCGGCGTTCCACAGCACGTTGAGCACCGCGCCGCAGCGCACATGGAGCACCTGCGCCACGATCATGAGCGCCGCCGTTTCCATTTCGCTGGTGAGTGCGCCCGCCGCCTTCCATGCTTTCCATTTTGCGGTCAGTTCATCGGCAATCGGCATCTGTGCCGGGCGGATTTCACCGTAGAAGCTGTCCTTGGACTGGATCACGCCGACATGGTGCGGATAGGAAAGCGCTTCGGCCGCCTGCTTCAGCGCAAGCACGATGTCGAAGCTTGCCGCCGCCGGGAACTCGATGGGCAGGTATTCGCGGCTCGTGCCCTCCTGACGGATGGCTGCGGTCGCAATCACGATGTCGCCGCCCTTTACCTCGTCCACGATGCCGCCCGATGTGCCGACACGGATAAACGTATCTGCGCCGCACTCGACAAGCTCCTCCATGGCGATCGCCGCAGAGGGGCCGCCGATGCCGGTCGAGCAGACCGCAACCGGAACGCCGCCGAGTTTGCCGGTCCAGAGCGTGTACTCGCGGTTGTGCGCGAGCTGCTGCGGCTCGTCAAAATAACGCGCGATTTTCTCGCACCGCGCCGGGTCACCCGGAAGAATAACATACCGTCCGATGTCGCCCTTTTTGATTTGAATGTGCATCTGTTTGCCGTCGATCAACATATCGTTTTTCCCTCCCGTTCGATACTGCGTATGTTTTTTTCGGCTTTGCCGCGCGGAAGCATGACCTCATGCCCACAGCCAGTACAGCTGAGTTTGAAATCCATGCCGGTGCGCAGGACCTTCCATTGCTTGGAGCCGCACGGATGCGGCTTCTTCATCGTCAGAATATCGCCGACCTGAACGTCCATCGGTATCACTCCCCTGCTTATGGCAACACCGCACAATTTACTCGCAAATCGCTCTTGTCCAATTATGCGGTATTGCCTTATGTTTCTCTGTATGAACATTATACCATAGCGGCAGACTGTTTTCCATAAGATTTGCACGTTCTGTATCGTTTCGAAAAAGCGGCTGTATTTTCCGGCGGGATGCCGTGCGCTCCGGCATATTGCCGTCGGGTCGTTTCATATATTGAAAGGACTTGGAACACCGAAGGAGGCACGGCTCATTATGATGAAAAACGACGATTTCCTGCCCGAGGGCAGCTATGGAGCACTTCCCTCTGTCCGTCAGGCGCTGCGGTCGCTTGAGGGACTGCGGCGGGCGCAGGACGAGGGACGCATACTGGAAAGCTGCGCGGTCCGCTGTACCGCACTGCACGACCTGCTGTTCGATTTCGACTTTGCGCGGGGTGTGATGCCGCGGGCGTGCTGCGCACTGGGACTGGCCGAGGGGCAGGTGCGCGAAATCGCGGTTCTCTCGCGCGTGGGCAAGCCGACCTGCTTCGTTGTGACCGATATTGACGAGCAGACCGACCCACCGACCGTCTGGCTGAGCCGCACAGTGGCGCAGCGGCGGGCGCAGGAGGAGCTGCTGACCTCCCTCGTGCCCGGCGACATCATTCCGGCGACCGTCACCCATCTGGAGCCGTTCGGCGCATTCGTCGATATTGGCTGCGGCCTGCCCTCGCTCATCGGCATCGAAAATCTGTCGGTGTCACGCATCTACCACCCCTCCGACCGCCTGTCTGTGGGACAGCGTATCCGTGCTGTTGTCCAGTCGGTCGATACGGTGAGCGGGCGCATTTTCCTCACCCACCGGGAGCTGCTCGGCACGTGGGAGGAGAATGCCGCGCTCTTTTCCGCCGGCGAAACCGTGCGCGGCATCGTTCGCTCGGTCGAGCCGTACGGGATGTTCATCGAGCTTGCGCCCAATCTGTCCGGTCTGGCGGAAAACCGCGAGGGACTGACGCCGGGCACGCCGGTATCCGTTTACATCAAGTCCATTCTGCCGCAGCGCATGAAAATCAAGCTCAGCATCATTGACGTACTGCCGCGCGAAACAAAACCAGCCCCGCCGCGGTATTTCGTCAGCGGCCGGCATATCGACCGATGGGTATACACCCCGCCGTGCTGCGACCGCAAGTATATCGCAACGGAGTTCACGGTGTGAGCCGACAGCGACAAGAAAAATAATTTCGTCAACAAAAATAGAACAATTGTTCCATATTCCGCATTTCTGTGGTATACTGTTAGGGCAGACCGTTTCCGAACGCACACCGGAACGGTACATGAACGATATATCTTCAGAATGAAACGAGGACATATATGGAACCAACCAAATTTGATATGCAGTATGCGGCCATTCGACGGGCAATCATCGAAGAACGCTTTGGAAAACTGAACGATAAGCAGCGCGAGGCAGTCTTTCAGACGGACGGCCCGCTGCTCATTCTGGCGGGTGCAGGCAGCGGCAAGACCACTGTGCTGATCAACCGCATCATCAACCTCCTGCGCTTCGGTCAGGGACGGCTCGATGAATACGCGCCCGAGTGGGCGACCGAGGACGATCTGGTATTTCTGGCGGAGTACCTTAACGACCCGAAGCCGGAAAACCGCGCCCGTGCCGAGCATCTCTGCGCTGTCCGCCCGGCAAAGCCGTGGGAGGTCATCGCCATCACCTTCACCAACAAGGCGGCGCGTGAACTGCGCGAGCGACTGGAGCTGGCGCTCGGCGACGAGGAGGCCGCAAGCGCGGTCTGGGCGTACACTTTCCATACTGCGTGCCTGCGCATTCTGCGCCGCCATGCCGACCTTCTGGGCTTCGAAAGTGCGTTCACCATCTACGACGAGGACGATAAAAAGCGCATTATCACGAATGTGATGAAAAAGCTGTCACTCGACCCCAAGAACTTTGACCCGCGCACGGTAATCGGCATGATCTCCCGCGCGAAGGATAAGCTCATGACGCCGAAGCAGTTCGCGGCGGACGCGGCAGGCGATTATTTCCGCGAAAAGGTATCGGATATTTACCGCCTGTACGAAAAAGAGATGAAAAAAGCGTGCGCACTGGACTTTGATGACATCATCATGAAAACCGTGCTGCTGCTTCAGAACAACCCCGAGGTACTTGAATACTATCAGCACAAGTTCCGCTACGTGCTCGTAGACGAGTATCAGGACACCAACTACGCGCAGTACGTCCTGACGAGTCTGCTCGCCGGTTTCTACGAGAATATCTGCGTTGTCGGCGATGACGACCAGAGTATCTACAAGTTCCGTGGCGCGAATATCACCAATATTCTGGAGTTTGAAAAGCAGTTCAAGGACGCAAAGACCATCCGTCTGGAACAGAATTACCGCTCGACCGGCAACATTCTGAACGCCGCGAACGAGGTCATCCGCAACAATGTCGGGCGCAAGGGCAAGGAGCTATGGACCGACCACGGCGATGGCGCGAAAATCAAGCTGCACCGTTCGGACTCGCAGGAGGGTGAGGCCGCCTATATTGCGGATACCATCCGCGAGGGCGTCGAGCAGGGCCGCCGCTGGGGCGATTTCGCCGTGCTCTACCGCAACAATGTCCTGTCGGACAACATCGCCGCCGCGTTCATTCGAGCGGGCGTGCCCTACCGTGTCTACAAGGGACGCGATTTCTTCTCCCGCGCCGAGGTCAAGGATATGTTTGCCTACCTGTGGGTTATTGAGAACCCGGCGGACGAACTGCGCCTGCGCCGCATCATCAATGTCCCGGCGCGTAAAATCGGCGACAAATCGGTGGAAACCGCGATGCAGCTCGCAGTGGAAAACGGCGTGACGCTCTATGACGTTGTATGCCACGCCTCCGAATACCCCGCCCTGTCGCGCGGCGCGGCGGCGATGGAAAAGTTCGGCGAAATGATGGAAAATCTGCGCCGGCTGCGCGAGTTTGTTTCGCTTTCCGAGCTGTACGATGAGCTGCTCGACAAGAGCGGCTACATCCGTGCGCTTCAGCTCAAGGGCGGCTCCGAGGAGGAAGGCCGCATCGAGCACATCGAAGAACTGAAATCCTACATCGTTGATTACGAGGAAAAGAACGAAAACCCGACGCTCGGCGATTTTCTGGAGAACATGGCGCTTTACACGGACGCCGACCAGTCGGCTGAGGACGAGGACGCCGTTGTCATGATGACCATGCACGCGGCAAAGGGACTTGAGTTCCCGGTCGTATTCCTCGCAGGCATGGAGGACGGCCTGTTCCCCGGCTTCCGCGCAATGGAAAACACCGAGGATATGGAGGAAGAACGCCGTCTGTGCTACGTGGCAGTTACCCGCGCCAAGGAGCAGCTGTATCTGACCTGCGCGGAGCGCCGTCTGCTGTACGGCCGCACGCAGTACGCGCATCCATCGCGGTTCATTGACGAGATGCCGGAGGAGCTTCTTGACAGCAATATCGTCGAGAGCCGCCGCTTCTCGTCCGCGACCGCGCCCGACCCGACGCTCGACCGTCCGCAGGTCACGAGGGCACGCTATGCGTCTGCCGCGGCAAAGCAGAGCGCGGCGGTCTCCCCTGCCGCGAAAGCGTCCGTTCCCCTGCCGAATTACGCCGCCGGCGACCGTGTGCGCCATCGTGCATTCGGCGACGGCATGATCGTATCTGTCAAACCGATGGGCGGCGACGCGCTGCTCGAAATCGCGTTCGACAAGAAAGGCACCAAGCGCCTGATGGCCAAGAGCGCCAGCCTGTTCATGCAGGTCATATCTTAAGGCAACACCGCACAATGAAAGCGCTCTTGTCCAATTGTGCGGTATTGCCTTAACAAAAAACCGCCCGGAGGCTGCATTTTCACAGCGCTTCGGGCGGTTTCGCTATTCTGTCATTTTCTGCCGCAGCATGGCTATCGCGTGCTTTTCAATGCGGCTCACCTGCACTTGCGACACGCCGATGATGCGGCTGACCTGCTGTTGCGTCATGTCGCGGGCGTATCGGAGCGCAATGACCTGCCGTTCGCGTTCGGGGAGCGTTTCCAGCGCTTCTTCAAGCGAAAGATACAGGCAGGTACGCTCCTCCATTCCCTCGTCACCGATGAGGTCGCCGAGTCTGCCGCCGCCCGAAAGCTCACGTTCCAGCGAGTCCACCGAAACCTCGGCCTGCTCGCAGGCGGCGACTTCTTCGGGGGTCAGTCCAGCCGCCGCCGCCAGTTCGCTGACGCCCGGCGAGCGTCCGAGGCGGCTTTCCAGCTCGCTCTGAATTCGCCGCACACGCATGGCGCGTTCCTTGACCGCGCGGCTGACCTTGACGGCGCCGTCGTCCCGCAGAAAACGGCGTATCTCCCCCGCGATTTTGGGCACGGCATAGGTCGAAAATTCGTTGCCGAGCGCCGGGTCAAAGCCGCGCACTGCCTTGATAAAGCCGACGCAGGCCAGCTGATACAGATCCTCCGGCTCCAGACCGCGCCCGTAATATCGCCGCGCGATGGTATGGATAAGGCCGCTGTTTTCCTCAACGAGGGCGCTTTCGGCGGTTCGGTCGCCGTCTGACGCCCGGCGCAGCAGCGCTGTCATGCGCTCGGTCAAGTTTCACGCTCCCGCAGGACCTTGGTCATGGTGACGACCGTGCCGCGCCCCGGCGTCGAACGCACGCGCAGCCGGTCGGTGAAGCTCTCCATGATGGTGAAGCCCATGCCGCTGCGCGAGTCGTCTCCGGTCGTGAACATCGGCTTGCGCGCCGCGGCCACGTCCTCGATGCCGCGTCCGGAGTCCTTGATTTTGATTTCGAGCGCGCGCCCCTCGAACAGACGCACGGCTACCGTGATAAAGCCGCATTTTCCGGCATATCCATGTACAATGGCGTTCGTGACCGCCTCGGAGACCACTGTTTTGATGTCCCCAAGCTCCTCCATGGTCGGGTCGAGCTGCGAGGCAAACGCCGCGACCGCCTGACGGGCGAAGGCTTCGTTGACCGAGCGGCTTTCGAACTTGATGCTCATTTTATTGACTGTTTCGCGCAACGTCATTCCCCCCTTTCAAACACAATGACCTGCGGCAGACCGGCGGCGTCGAAAACGCGCATCGGCTGTGGCGGCGTGCCGCGCACACGGAAATCGCAGCCGATACGGGCGCAGGTGCGGTGCAGATGCAGCACGACCGCAAGCCCTGAGCTGTCCATGAAGGTCAGCCCGGATAAATCGAGCACAAGGCTGTCGCATGGGTAGAGTACCATCATATCCTCGCTCCGCTCGATTGTCTGCCGCGCGGCGTGCTGGTCGAGCTCACCGGTGTAGCGCAGCGTCAGCGTGCCTTCGGCTTCGGTTTGGGTAATATCCAGCATAGTTTTCACCTCAATAGAAAAAAGCCTGTACATTACTTAGTACAGGCTTATTTTAGCAGTTTATTCAGGTTTATTCTGTCGTTTTCCGTCAGCCGCGCAGTATCTTCTCGGCCTCGCCGATCAGGAACAGCGAACCGCAGACCAGAATACAGTCCTTCGGCGCGGCGTGCTTCAGCGCAAGCGACAGCGCTTCCTCCGTGCTGCGGCAGTCGTATACCTCGGCGCACTCCTGTTCGGCGAGCGCGGCGACTGTCTGCTCGGCAAGCGAGCGGTCGGCGGCATCCGGCGTACAGGCATAGAACGCATCGGCGTGACGCGCCATGCGGCGAACACAGTATTCGTATTCCTTGTCGCGCACCATGCCCATGACAACGTGCAGGCGGCGCATTTTGAGCAGGTCGTGTACCGAGCGGCACAGCGCATCGATACCGGCGGCGTTGTGGGCGCCGTCAAGCAGGACGAGCGGCGTATCGACAACGCGCTCCAGACGGCCTGCGATACGCGCACGCGCCAGACCGCGCACAGCGGCCTCGACCGGAATGTTCCAGCCGCGCAGACGCAGGGCATCAATCGCGCGGAGCGCCGTGGAGGCGTTCTGAATCTGATGGCGTCCGGGCATGGCGATGGTGTATCCTTGCCCGTTGCAGACAAAGGCCGAACCGTTCAGGCTGCACCGCAGCACACGCAGCGTGTCGGTGCTCTCGTGCCAGACCGCACCCTCGGCGGCCGTCACATGACGGAAAACCGCAAGTGCGTCCTCCTCCTGCCCGTCGGCACAGACAACTTCCGCGCCCGGCTTGATGATACCGGCCTTCTCGCCGGCGATTTCCGCGACGGTATCGCCCAGAACGGCCATGTGGTCGAGAGACACCGGCGTAATGACGCAGACCTCGGGCGCACGGATGACATTTGTTGCGTCGCAGCGTCCGCCGAGACCGGTTTCGAGCACGACAATATCGCAACCATGCTCGGCAAAGTACAGAAACGCAACAGCGGTCGTAAATTCGAACTCGCCGATACTCTCCCCGTCCGGCAGCGTCAGGCTCTCGCAGGCCACGGCGACGCGCTCGGAATAATGCGTCAGGTCGTCGTTCGAGATCATCGTCCCGTCAATGCGGATGCGCTCGTAGAACTGCACGAGATACGGCGAGGTGTAAAGACCGGTGCGCAGACCGGCCGCCTGCAAGATGGAGGCAATCATGGTCGCGGTCGAGCCTTTGCCGTTCGTTCCGGCGAGATGCACGAAGCGCAGCCTGTCCTGCGGATTTCCGAGCGCCGCGCACAGGGCGCGGATACGGTGCAGACCGGGCTTGCCGGAAAAGCGGCCGAGCGAGTGGATATATTCGATAGCTGTTTTCGGGAATTCTGTATCCATGGCGAAAACGTTCCTTTGTCGTAGTAATAGGTGTATTATACCACAGTTGATGCAAAAAAGAAAGCGGAAGCATCAAGCCTCCGCTCTCGATTTAACTTTTAGAAAATCAGCCCAGTGCGGCGATAGACTCCTCGAGCTTTGCGAGGTGCTCGCGCAGCTTATCGGCCTTTTCACGCTCGGCTGCAACAACGTTCTCCGGAGCCTTGTCAACAAACTTCGGGTTGTTCAGCTTCTTCATAACGAACGCAATGTCGTCCTCGACCTTCTTCTTCTCCTTGCCCAGGCGCGCGCGCTCAGCCTCGAAGTCGATGAGGTCGCCCATCGGCATGTAAAGCTGTGCGTCACCGGTAACAACGGACGCCATCTTGGCGGCGTCAGCCGGAACTGCGTCGATAAGCTCGATTTCGGATGCGTAAGCGAGCTTCGGGAAGAAGCCTGCGCCGGCGGAGAAGGTGTCCTTCTTCTCGGTCAGGATGAGTACCTTGGCCTTCTTGGAGGGCGGTACGTTCATCTCGGCGCGGCGGTTGCGGATGGCGCGGACAGCGTCCATCAGGCTCTCCATCTGCGCTTCTTCAATGGCAAAGTTCAGCTTCTCGTCGTACTCCGGCCAGCTGGATACCATGATGGACGGGCCTTCATGCGGCAGCGCCTGCCAGATGGTCTCGGTGATGAACGGCATGAACGGGTGCAGCAGCTGCATTGCGCCCGACAGGACGTAGCACAGAACCTTCTGTACGTTCTCGTCGCCGGTCTGGAGACGGGTCTTTGCAATTTCGATATACCAGTCGCAGAAGTTCTCCCAGATGAAGTCGTTCAGCTTGGAAGCCGCAAGACCCAGCTCGTATTGGTCGATGTTGCGGGTAACGTCTGCTACCAGCGTGTTGAACTTGGAAAGGATCCACTTGTCCTCAAGCGCCAGCTCTGCGGGCAGCTCTACGGCCTTGTCCTTGTCGATGGTCAGGTTCATCTGGATGAAACGCGATGCGTTCCAGATCTTATTGCAGAAGTTACGGGACGCCTGAACACGCTCGTCCGAGAAACGCATATCGTTTCCGGGGCTGTTGCCGGTTGCGAGGGTGAAGCGCAGCGCGTCCGCGCCGTACTGGTC
>OODU01003799.1_pt1 | contig 10901 bp, 9 predicted proteins | sample 1671171 | NCBI WGS metagenome assembly OODU01 (sample SAMN06348129, study PRJEB24527) | human gut metagenome | biome: human gut; feature: ankylosing spondylitis patient; material: feces | host: Homo sapiens | place: China | collected 2015-10
CGGGATCGCCGCATCACGAAACTTCTCCATCTGTGCCTTCACATCCGAGAGCATCTTCTCACTGATTGAAACATCTCCCTTGAGCTCACCGTAAATTCCGTTTCCAAGTGCAAAATCAATCTGGATCTTCCTGATCTTCTCCCGCGGAACGATCTCATAAAATGCCTTCCGCATCAAAAAGATCGCGCTGCGCTCATACGTCTTATATCCGGCGCTATCCTTCGCCGTGAGGAAAGAAATCTCGGAATCCTCCGTCAGCTTTTTATCAAGCTCCCGGAGCTTTCCGTTGACCCTCACAAGCAGGATATCATTCTCATATTGATCTTCAAAATCTTTCGCGATCTCCAAATATGTAGTTCCTTCCGGATATACTCTCTCAACACCGTTTGCCTTTACAACTGCCATAAAACCGCCTCCCATCACATTTCTGACGCCATCAGCCTGCGGCCAAAGGCAGACCTGCGCGTCCCCGAAGCCAGTCACCTCAAAAAGTTGATTCCCAGCTTACACCACCGCCGCCGGAAACCTCACCGCCATCTTCTCGATCGCGATCTCCCCCGGCAGCCTATCCCGCAGAAATCCATCCATAAAATCCATAAACACATGCTCCAGCCCATAATGCCCCGCATCAATGATCATCATTCCCTGAGCCGCCGCATCGATTCCTTCATGATGGCTGATATCCCCGGTGATAAATGCCTGAACTCCGGCAGAAAGTGCCTCTTTGATCTCACTCCCGCCGGCGCCCGGACACGTCGCCGCCTTCGTCACAGGCGTATCTTCAAAAAGCTCCCGTCCATAAACCGTCACGAACGGAAGACCGAACCGGTTCTTCACTTCCTTCGCAAGCTCAATCCCAGTCATCGGCTTTTTTAGCATTCCAGTCTTTCCGATCCCGTAAGCAGTTCCCGAAAGCTCGCCCATCAGTTCCAATGGCTTCTGATCCACGAAATTCAGCCGGTCTGCAACGATATCTGCCATACATCCCGGTGCAGAATCAAAATTTGTATGCATCGCATAGTAGGAAATATCCGACTGGATCAGCGAGACAAGTCTCCGTCCGATAAAATCCTCGTCTGAAACATGTTTTACCGGCTTAAAGATCAAAGGATGATGGCTGATCAGCATATCCGCTCCAATCTTTTTCGCATGTTCCACCGCAGCATCATCCGCATCCAGAGTCAGCAGGATCTTCTTTACCTCTTTCTCCATGCGTCCCGCAAGAAGTCCCGGGTTGTCCCAGTCACAGGCGCAGGACTTTGGTGCGAGTTTCTCTAAAATCTCAATGATCTCCCTGCATTTCATGCTGTACCTCCTGATTCTCCTTAAGCTGTGCCCGAAGTTCCGCAAGGCGCACTGCCGCACGCTCGGAATCCCCCACCTTTGCGGAGAGATCTTCGCTAAACCGCTTAAGCTTTTCCTCTTCCTCTTTCAGATATGTAAGAAGGACCTTATTCTTCGTGCGGATCAGATATTCTCCGTACAACATCCGGCTCTCTTCAGAAATTTCGGAAAGTCCTGTCTCTTTCTCTGCCGGATCTTTTGATAAAACCAAATTTTCTCCGGTCACTTCCGGATGTTTTCTCCGCACATCCATTACCGTATAAAACTTCCCGTCTTCAAGGACCATATCTTCCTTCCGGATCACAAAACCGTTCTCAAAAAGCCATCTTCTGACCTTAAAGATCTCCGACTGCGGCGATAAGACCCACTGTTTCACTGAATCCCACATATGTCTTCCGTTTTCCAGGATCTTAATGATCAGCTCGCCGCCCATTCCCGCGATCACGACAGAATCTGCCTCACCGGGCTGAAGTTTTGCGACACCGTCAGAAAGTCTCGTCTCGATCTTATCCGCAAGTCCAGCCAGGGCAATATTCTCCGTCGCCCTGGATAACGGGCCTTTCCGCACATCCATAGCCACGGCCTTCTTCACGATCGTTCTCCTGACAAGCTCCACCGGAACATGTCCGTGGTCCGTCCCAACGTCTGCCGCGGACTCCCCAGGTTCCACAAACGAGAGCACCAGCTCCAGGCGTTCTGATAATTTCATATTGATTTCTCCATTTCTCTTTTACATGACTGCTTTTCGATTTCGCAGCCGTCTTTTTGTATTTCCCTGCAGTTTAACTTCGCTCCGGAGCATACAGACAGGCCATCCCTGACTGCCTTTTCCTGCACAGATCTTTTCCTGCTTCCCATATCTTTTTACTCATCCAGATAATCTTTCAAGATCTTACTCCTGCTCGGATGGCGCAGTTTTCTAAGGGCCTTCGCCTCGATCTGGCGGATCCGCTCCCTCGTCACGTTGAACTGCCGTCCGACCTCTTCCAATGTCCTCGGTCTTCCGTCATCCAGGCCAAATCTCAGGCGCAGCACTTTCTGTTCCCTCTCAGTGAGCGTTGACAACACATCCATCAGCTGTTCGTGGAGCAGCGTGTAGGTCGCGGCATCCGCCGGGACTTCCACATTATTATCCTGGATAAAGTCCCCGAGGTGGCTGTCCTCCTCCTCGCCGATCGGAGTCTCTAAGGACACCGGATCCTGAGAGATCTTCATGATCTCACGGACACGCTCCACCGGCATATCGAGCTCCTTTGCAAGCTCCTCCGGCGTGGCCTCACGGCCAAGCTTCTGGACTAACTGTCTCTGGGTCCGCACAAGGCGATTGATGGTCTCCACCATGTGGACCGGAATCCGAATCGTTCTCGCTTGATCCGCAATGGCGCGGGTGATCGCCTGACGGATCCACCAGGTTGCGTAGGTGCTGAATTTATATCCTTTTCGGTAATCAAACTTCTCGACTGCCTTGATGAGTCCAAGATTTCCCTCCTGGATCAGGTCGAGCAGCTGCATGCCCCGTCCGGCATACCGTTTTGCGATACTCACCACAAGACGCAGGTTCGACTCTGCAAGTTTCTTCTTTGCCTCCTCGTCACCGAGCTCAATCTTCTTTGCCAGTTCGATCTCCTCGTCCGGGGAAAGCAGCGGTACTTTTCCGATCTCTTTTAAGTACATCCGGACCGGATCATCTACACCGATCCCCTCCGGTACGGATAGATCGATATGCTCCACATCAATAGCATCCTCCGGATCTGCATCTTCATCCTCCGAAAACAGATCCGGATCCATATCATCATCGTTCGACATTTTTAAGACGTCGACATGTTTTTTATCCAGGAAGTCGTATATGCGGTCCAGCTTCTCGGGTGTCAGTTCATCCCCCGCAAAGGCATCCAGAACTTCCGTTTCATCAAGGACGTTCTTTTTACTTTTTGCGAGTTCCAGAAGTTTTGATAACTTCTCTTCAAATGTAAGTGTCTTTTCCTCCATAATTCCATCCTTCCCGGCACCTGACGTTCCTCGTGTCTGCCTTTTTGCTTCTGCTTCTCTCAGTCAAGTGTGATATTCAGGACAGCCAGTGCTGACTGCTGCCTGATGATTTCCTGTAACTCTCTGATATCTGCTGTTTTTCCCTTTACCTCCAGACGGTGTTTCTTTATCTTTTTGACGGTTTCCGAGAGCGCTCTCCTCTGTTCCTCATTATTTAAGGACTCGCTGAGACTCGCGTGGAATAAGGCCGCCACTTCCCTGTATTGTTCCTCGCCCTCGATAAAATGATTCAGGATCTGCGCAGGGTTCACGCTTCCTGTTTTTTCATATTCATCGAAGACCATGGATGCCGCTTCTCTGTAAAGCTCGTCGTCAAAATCCTCCGGTGTGATAATGCCGCGGATCTTTTCGAAAAGCTGCGGACGCTCGATGAGCCAGGTGAGAAGCAGTCTCTGGGACTTCCGGATCCCGTCCTCCTTCTCCTTTTTCTGGCGGGTCCGCTCCTTATCGTACTCCCGCTCCCTTGTGGTCACTCCGATGAGTCCGCCCATGGAGTTCACGAGGTTTTTGAGATCCGTCTCCGGGATCATATACTCCCTTGCAACGGCTTCCGTGTAATTATCACGCTCCAGCTTTTCCGGAAACTCCAGAAGCTTCTTCGCGATGGCGTTATAAAACCCTGTCTTCGACTCCGGGTCCTGCATGTTGTACTGGCTCCGGATCACGGAGATTTCGAACATAAAGCTTCCGACGGCATTGTCGATCCGCTTCTGAAATTCCTCTTTTCCAAGATTCTTGATAAACTCGTCCGGGTCCTTATAGGGCTTCATATTTAAAACCTTGATGGACATTCCAACCTCTTTTAAGATCGGAATCGCGCGGAGCGCCGCCTTCACTCCCGCCCCATCGCTGTCGTAGGTCAGGACTACCTGATCCGTGTAGCGCTTTAAAAGCATCGCGTGCTGGGACGTAAACGCGGTCCCCAGAGATGCCACCGCGTTCGTAAATCCGGCCTGATGCATGGCGATCACGTCCACATAGCCTTCACAGATCAGCATATATTTCGCCCTGGACGTTCTCGCGAAATTAAGTCCGTAGAGATTCCGGCTCTTATCAAAGATCTTCGTCTCCGGGGAGTTTAAATATTTCGGCTCCCCGTCCCCCATTACACGGCCGCCGAAACCGATGACACGGTTATTGACGTCTAAGATCGGGAACATGACACGGTTCCAGAATTTATCTCTGGCTCCCCTCTCATCGATAAAGAAGAGACCTGTCTCTTTTAAAATATCGTCGTTGTATCCCTTCGACCTCATATACCGGTAAAGGTCATCCGGCACCTTACTAGAATACCCAAGACCGAAGTGGCGGATCGTATCGTCCGTCAGACGGCGTTTCTCCTTAAAATAGTCATATCCGACCTTTCCTGACGGCTGCTTTAACTGATAATAAAAGAAGTTCGCCGCAAGACGGTTGATCTCAAGGAGCGTATTTTTCAGGTCCGCCTGAGCTCTCGCCTCCTTTGAGTATTCCACCTCCGGCAGGGCGATCCCCGCCCGGTCCGCCAGCATCTTCACAGCTTCCACGAAGGTATAATTTTCATATTCCATCACAAAGGTGATGACATTTCCGCCTGCTCCGCATCCGAAGCAGTAATACATCTGCTTTCCCGGTGAAACGGAAAAGGACGGGGATTTCTCATTATGAAACGGGCACAATCCGAAATAGTTTGCGCCCTTTTTCTTTAAATTCACATACTGGGACACGATGTCCACGATGTCATTTCTTGTTCGTACTTCCTCGATCACTTCTTCCGGGTAATACACGCTTCATCCCTCCCGCGATATGTATTTTCCGCAAAACCGCTCTGCACTTTCCTCTCAGAAACCTCGCAGATCCGTCTCTCAGACATTCCAGCCTTTCGGTACAAATAATTCTTCAAATCGGTCGATGGCATATCCATCGCTCATCCCGGCAATATAATCACAGACGACCCGCTCTCTCCTCTCCCCGCGAAGCTCCATCATCGCCAGGTACTCTTCCGGCAGCTCGTCCACATGCTTCAGGTAGTATTCGTAAAGTGTCACGATCAGCTGCTGGGCTCTTCCCTCCTCGCCCTTTGCGGCAGGATTGCGGTACACATGTTCAAACATCCATTCCCTCAAGCCCCGCATGGCCCGCTCTACGTCCGGGGACATAAAGATCGACGGCCTGTCCATACTGTTATTGATAATATCATGGATCATGATATTCAGGCGGTCCTTTACGGTATCCCCAAGTACATCCGCGTATTCTCTCGGAATATCCCGCTCGGTAATGATCTTTCCGCGGATCGCGTCGTCGATATCATGATTGATGTATGCGATTTTATCGGAGAACCGCACGATCTTTCCCTCCATGGTCGCCGGATTTCCGGACGTTCTGTGATTTAACATTCCGTCGCGGACTTCCCTTGTGAGGTTTAGCCCCTGTCCCTTTTTTTCCAGGATCTCCACCACCCGGACGCTCTGCTTATAGTGGGCGAAGCCGTCCTCGCAGATCTCATTCAATATGTATTCCCCCGCATGTCCGAAAGGCGTGTGGCCGAGATCATGCCCCAAGGCGATTGCCTCAGTCAGGGACTCATTCATCCGGAGTGCCTTTGCGATCGTTCTCGCGATCTGGGATACCTCTAACGTATGGGTCAGTCTCGTCCGGTAGTGGTCCCCTTCCGGAGCGAGGAAAACCTGGGTCTTGTCTTTCAGGCGCCGGAATGACTTGCTGTGCAGGATCCGGTCACGATCACGCTGATAGGCAGGGCGGATATCGCAGAGCGGTTCCTCCCGGTCACGCCCCAGCGTCTCACTGCTTAACGACGCGTAAGGACTCAGATTCTGGCGTTCCCACTGTTCCATCGTTTCCCTGATATTCATACCTGACCGCCTCCTTTTCCGGCGCAGCCCGTCATTCCCACGGGCGTACATTTGTTCTCCGTCCTAAGAATATACTTTTATAGTATATCATATTTTAAGGCATTTTAGAACCACGATTCCTGTCCTTTTACTGAAAAATATGTAAAATTTCTGAAATTTTTTCGTTCAGCTCCCATTGAGATAAAACAGCCCGGCAGGCCAGGTCTTTTGCAGAGTATCTCCGCCTTCCCCTGTCCTGCCGGACTTACAGTCATTCTATTCTTTTTCTTTCAGAAACTCCGCCATGTCGCCTCTTACATCTTCTCACCCGGGATGACCGGAACTGCGCCCTGCGGAACCGGGCAGGTATAGCCGCCATAACGTTTCATCTTCTTGTTGAACTCGTCCTTCGCTGCCTGTAAAACATCCGGCTTCTCCATGAGATCGATCGCGGTAGCCGCGATGACCTTTCCCGCTAACAGCATATTCTTGTGGGCAATGGATGTACGTCCACAGGAGACATTCTGCCAGGAATGTCCCGGCGCCTGTGCCGGGAATGTGGAAGTATTGATCTGCGCCGTCGGAATGCACCAGCTCACATCACCGACATCCGTGGATCCCATTCTCGGTTTCTCATAGTAGAGATACGGGACAAGGAACTCATTCATCGGTGTTGTGCCGTGTTTGGACTTCTCATCAACATATTCGTAGATATCGCTGCTGTCCTCCGTCGCATCTCCCGGAAGCTTATCAGACTTCATCTCAACGGAATCGTAGAGGGCTTTCGCGTACTTTAATTCTTCTTCCGTGTAATGGCAGACACCGAGATCATTGAAGTTGTCCCACATAAGGGACTCCAGGACCTTGTTCGGAACGGTATTGGAGCAGCCGTCGATAAACTTCTTCTCCATCTTTGTATCTGTCATCATGGATGCCGCAAGAGCAATCCGGTCAACTCTCTCCTGAAGCTCCAGCGCGTCCTTTACCCAGATGGAGCGGACCATATAGAGGACCTGCGCCTTTGGCTGTACCACGTTCGGAGAATCTCCACCGGCATCTGTGATGGAGTAATGGATCCTCGCGCTGTCCGGCATATGCTCTCTTAAGAACTGGACGCCAATGTTCATAAGCTCCACCGCGTCGAGGGCAGAACGTCCCTTGTCCGGCGCACCCGCCGCATGGGAGGCAACACCGGTAAACTTATACTCTGTCTGGATACAGGTGTTGCAGGTACCGGAAGTAACCTGATTCACATTCCCCGGATGCCAGGTGAGAGCCGCGTCGCACTCCGCGAACACGCCGTCTCTTGCCATAAATGCTTTTGTAGCGGCACCTTCCTCACCAGGGCAGCCGTAAAGGATCACTTTACCGCTTCCCTCACCTTTTTCTTCCAGATATTTTTTTATAGCAAAAGCCGCAGCCATGGAACCCGCGCCTAAAAGGTTGTGGCCGCAGCCGTGGCCGTTTCCGTCTGTGACAAGCTCTTTTCTGGTCTCTGATCCGGCGATCTGGGAAAGGCCTGTCAGAGCATCATACTCAGCCAGAATACCGATCACCGGCTTTCCGGAACCGTAGGAAGCGCGGAATGCAGTCTCAATGTTGTCAAAGGGATGTTCGACAGTAAATCCTTCTTCTTTTAATAACTTTGCGTAAAGTTCACCGGATTTGTACTCTCTCAGGGAAAGCTCCGCATAGTCCCAGATCTTATCGGATACGTCGGTGATCACTCCTGATTTCTCGTCGATATAATCGAATGCTGTCTGTTTGGATGCTGACATGTCATGTTCTCCTTTCAAAAATCCCGCCAGGCAAGACTCCAAAAGTCTGCCTGAGCGGGATATGACTTACGCGAGCAACGAGCCAAAGTCCATGCTTGCATGAGACCTTGGCGACTGCCGCGATAACTTGAGAAGCTCGCAAAGCGCGCTTCTCATAGTTCCTATTAAAACAGCTTTTCCCGCTGTCCTTTCATCAGTATAATACCTTGCTTAAAAATTCCTGTGTCCTCGGGTTCTGCGGATGATTGAAGACCTCATCCGGAGTGCCTTTCTCCGCGATCACGCCGCCATCCATAAAGAATACGCGGTCGGAGACCTCCCTCGCAAATCCCATCTCATGGGTAACGATCACAGTAGTCATTCCTGTCTTTACAAGGTCCTTGATAACATGAAGAACCTCTCCTACCATCTCCGGATCAAGGGCGGAAGTCGGCTCATCAAAAAGCATAACATCCGGTTCCATCGCCAGCGCGCGCACGATCGCAAGACGCTGTTTCTGTCCGCCGGAGAGCTTCTTTGGGAACTGGTTCTCCTTATCCGCAAGACCAACGCGGTTTAAAAGCTCCCGCATCATCTCGTCGGCTTCCTTCTGTGTTTTCTTTCCGAGAAGGACCGGGGCGAGCGTTACGTTCTTTCCAACTGTAAGATTATTGAATACATTAAAGTGCTGGAATACCATTCCCATCTTCTGGCGATGCAGGTTGATATCCACATTCTTGTCGGTAATATCGGTTCCCTCGAAATAGATCTTTCCGGATGTCGGTGTCTCAAGAAGGTTTAAGCAGCGTAAAAATGTACTTTTACCGCCGCCGGACGGTCCGATAACAGAAACGACCTCGCCATGATTGACATGCTCGGTAACACCCTTTAATACCTGAAGACTGCCGAAGGATTTATGCAGATCTTCTACACGAATCAGTTCTTTTTCACTAGCGCTCACTTGCGTTCATCCTCCTCTCCAGTAAAGCAATCAGCTTGGACATGATAAATGTCACGCCGAAGTAAATGATACCAACGATGGTTAACGGCTCAAGTACACGGAATGTAAGACCGTTGATGGTCTTAAACTGGGTCATAAGTTCTCCGATAAAGAACGTGGACGCCAGAGATGTCTCCTTGACGATCGCTACAAACTCGTTGCAGAGTGCCGGAAGAATATTCTTAACTGCCTGCGGGAGAACGATATGGATCATGGTCTGACGCGCGTTTAAGCCAAGGGAACGTGCTGCTTCAGTCTGTCCGACATCGACAGCCTGAATACCTGCGCGGACGATCTCACAGACATAAGCGGTAGAGTTTACGCAGCATGCAGTCATAACGCATGTAAACTCGCTTAAGTTGAAGAACGGAAGCCAGGTCGGCAGCATAAAGTAGAAGAAATATAACTGCAGCAGGATCGGCGTACCGCGGATAATTTCGACATAAACGGTAGCGATCAGCCGGAGCGGCTTAAATTTTCCGATGCCCACGTTGCTGCGGCGCATCAGTGCCATCAGAGAACCGAAAACGGTACTGATGAGGACGGTGAGGAGACCCATAAACAGTGTCATTCCAAGACCCTGTAAGAATAAGTTCCAGTACTTCATCCAGACTTTTAACATGACGTTAAGAAACTCCATCTGGAAAACTCCTTTCGTAGATAAAACTTGAAAACAGACAAAGGTCTTTCCGGCATTTTCACCGGAAAGACCGAGCTCTGTATTTTCTGTAACCTGAAGTGAAAACCAATTCCGGCCTTCGCAGATCTTCCATCACGGAACGAAACGATCTGCTCCGAAATTAGTTCGTCTCGATACCGAGCTTCTCAGCAAGGGCAACCGCCTCTTCCCTCCACTGCTCATAGAGACCTTTCTCGTTAACTTCAACGATCACTTCGTTGATCGCATTTAAAAGATCATCATCGCCTTTCTTGACCGCGATAACGTTACCTTCACTTGAATAGTCAAACATGAAATCTGCCATTGCGATATCGTCGTATGTCTTTGCAAGGGATTCACCGTTATCACCGGATACAGCGAGTGCGTCAACCTTGCCTGTTGTTAACATCATAACACCGTCTGTTATATTTGTCACTAACTGGATCTGAACGTCAGACGGAAGCTGCTCTGTAGCAAGCTTGTTCTGTAAGGTTGCGTTCTGGGTAGCAACCTTCTTGCCTGCGAAGGATTCTGCTGTATTGTACTGGGAAGCAAGTTCCTTCTTAACTAAAAGGCCCTGACCTTTCTTCGTGTTTACATTATAACGCTCGGAAAGTCCCATAGCCTCTGCACGCTCATCTGTGTAAGCGAAGCCGGAGATACCCATATCAATGTTTCCGGAAGTAACTGCCTGCTGGATTGCGGAGAACTCCATCGGCTTGATCTCAAGCTCTACACCAAGCTTCTCAGCGATGTATTTTGCAAGCTCTACATCGGCACCGACATACTCGGTTGTTCCGCTGCTGACATCCTTGAATTCCCACGGAGCGAAATCAGGGGATGTTCCCATTGTGATCTTTCCTGCCGCAAGAACTTTTCCGAGATGGCCCTTCGGATCTACATTCTCAAGTGCCTTTAAGGAACCTTCCGCTGCGGCTGCTGCCTCTGTCTTATCTGTTTCCTTTGATTCAGCCGCTGTTGTCGCGTCGGCTGTTGTTGTCTCGGCTGCCGTTGTTGCTGCTGCCGTTGTCTCAGTGGTCTTGGAGCTTCCGCATCCTGTAAGAGCAGCAATGACCGCTGCTGTTGTCATAGCTAAAACGATGTTCTTCTTCATAATCGATCCTCTCCTCTTTGTTTCTATCTTTTTCTATGTCTCACATGTGTGATGTTGATACGCATTATAATGTATAATTATTCTTTTGTAAAGCACTTTTTTATGTTTTTTTTACAAATTATGCATTATATACAACTTTTAGTGTATA
>OODU01003802.1_pt1 | contig 10898 bp, 10 predicted proteins | sample 1671171 | NCBI WGS metagenome assembly OODU01 (sample SAMN06348129, study PRJEB24527) | human gut metagenome | biome: human gut; feature: ankylosing spondylitis patient; material: feces | host: Homo sapiens | place: China | collected 2015-10
AAATAAAAGGGCGGAGATAAACTGAGCGGATCGGATAAAGAGAAGGATTTGGATTATGAGAAAGAAAGAATTAAAGCTCGTTGTAACATTTCATACAACGGCAGATGCTATGGCGATGGAAAAAGCCTGTAAAGCAGATCAGATACCGGGAAGACTGATACCGGTTCCACGGTCTATATCCGCAGGGTGCGGACTTTCCTGGAAAACGAAACCCGAAGAAAAAGAAAAAATGCTTGTGTTTCTGGAAGAAGAAAAGCTGAAGTGGGAAGCAATGTATGAGTTAGAGTTGTATTAGATATGAGATAAATTGATATTCGGGATGGGATTTGATTTAAAGCCTGATGCAGCCACCGGAGGATTGCATCGGTGTACAGTAAGAATGTCAGAGATAATTTTTGAATAGGGAAAGGACAGTATGGGATATTTTAATCAATACGTAAGGGCAGAAAGTCTGGAAGAGGCCTATGGGCTTTACCAGAAAAAAAATAATTTTGTTCTCGGCGGTATGCTCTGGCTGAAGATGCGGAAGCGGCCGTTTGGAACAGCGATCGATCTGTCAGATCTTGGTCTGGATCAGATCGAAGAAGATGAAAAAGAATTTCGCATCGGAGCGTATGTTTCGCTTCGGGAACTGGAGACAAACGAGGCGTTAAATACTTACACGAAAGGTGCGTTTGCCGAGTCGGTGAAACATATCGTCGGTGTACAGTTTCGAAATGTGGCTACGGTCGGCGGCAGTCTCTGGGGACGTTACGGATTTTCGGATGTGATGACGATCTTCCGTGCCATGGGTGCAAAGGTGCAGCTGCATCATGCGGGCATCCTAGATCTGGATGAGTTTGTAAAAATGCCAAGAAAGACAAGGGATATTCTTGTTTCTGTGATCGTACCGAAAAAGGTAAAAGCAGTCGTGTATTTAAGTCAGAGAAACCAGTCCACAGATTTTCCGGTGCTGACCTGTGCGGTGGCAAAACGGGAAGAAGGATATGTCGCAGCAGTCGGAGCTACACCGCATCTTGCGGAAAACGTCTGGGATAAAGAAGGCATTTTAACGGAAATAAACGAGGAAAGCATCGAAAAATTTGCCGCCAAGGTTGCAGAGCAGATCCGTTTCGGCAGTAATATGAGAGCCGGAGCTGCATATCGCCGGATCGTCTGTCAGGTGCTTGTAAAACGTGCACTGCATACGATTGTGGCAGAAAACAATGGAGAGGAGGAAAAGTGCTGATGGAAGTGACCATTACATTAAATGGAAAAAAGATCACAGATTCGGTGGATGCCGATATGGTGCTCCTTGATTTTTGCAGAAAACATAAATGTTTTTCCGTCAAAAGAGGATGTGAAACCGGAAACTGCGGGCTTTGCAGCGTTTTACTGGATGGAAAACCAGTGCTTTCCTGCAGCGTTCCAATCGGACGTGCATCAGGAAGAAAAGTAGATACCTTAGAAGGCCTCCAGGAAGAAGCAAAGAAATTTAGCGATTTTTTTGCAGTGCAGGGTGCCGACCAGTGCGGATTCTGCAATCCGGGTTATATTGTTAATATCGTGGCACTGCTCCGGGAAAATCCAGATCCGACAGACGAAGAGATCCTTGAATATTTATCAGGCAATCTCTGCCGCTGTACCGGATATCAGAGCCAGCTGCGTTCGCTCCGCAACTATCTGAACAGCAAAAAAGAAGCGGCACCGCTTGATCTGGAGGCAGAAGTTTATGGTGCGGATATCGGAAGGGAGTGGAAGCATGAGTGAATTTAAGCGAGATCGAAAAGATTATCATATGGTCGGAAAATGTGTTCCGAAAAAAGATTCAAACCAGCTTCTGCTTGGAAAACCGGTCTTTATGGATGATATTGTGCCGCAGGACTGTCTGGTCGTAAAACTGCTCCGAAGTCCACATGCCCATGCTCTGGTAGAAGAGGTCAAAACAGTGGCAGCCGCCAAAGTTCCGGGTATCGAAGCCATCTATACCTGGAAAGATGTGCCGAAAGAACGCTTCTGTATTGCCGGACAGACTTATCCGGAGCCATCTCCGTATGACCGTCTGATCCTCGATCAGAGGGTTCGCTGTGTGGGTGATCCGGTGGCGATCGTTGCCGGTGAAAATGAAAAAGCAGTCGATAAAGCACTGCGTCTGATCAAGGTGAAATATCAGGTTTTGGAGCCGGTCCTTGATTTCAGAAAAGCCCTTGATAACGAAGTTCTGGTACATCCGGAGGAGAACTGGAAATCCTATGGAAATACCGGTGATGTGAAACGCAACCTTCTGCATCACGAGGAAGATGCCCACGGTGATGTAGAGCAGATTTTAAGCGAATGCGATGAAGTGATCGAGCACAGCTGGCGGATCAAGGCGGCACAGCAGGGCTATATGGAAACCATCCGTGCTTACTGCGAGATCGACCGTTACGGACGTCTCCACTGCATCAGTTCCACACAGATCGTCTTTCATGTAAGACGTATCATTGCCAACGCACTTGGAATCCCAAAATCGATGGTGCGTGCGGAAAAACCGCGTATCGGCGGAGGATTCGGAGCAAAACAGACAGCAGTCTGCGAAGTTTATCCGGCATTTGTGACCTGGATGACAAAGAAACCGTGTAAACTGATCTACAGCCGAAAAGAATGTCAGACGATCGCTTCACCAAGGCACGAAATGGAAGTGACGGTTCGCTTAGGTGCGATGAAGGACGGACATATCCGGGCTATCGACCTTTATACCTTATCCAATACCGGTGCCTACGGAGAACATGGAACTACGACCGTAGGACTTTCCGGACATAAAGCACTTCCGCTTTATACCGGAGGCTGTGAGGCAACCAGATTTTCCTGCGACGTAGTCTATACGAATGTTCAGGCAGCCGGAGCCTACCGCGGCTACGGTGCGACGCAGGGTATTTTTGCACTGGAATCCGCAGTCAATGAGCTGGCGGAGAAACTGCATATGGATCCAGTGGAGATCCGTATGAAAAATATTGTCCGCGAAGGCATGTTTATGCCGGCTTACTTCGGTGAGACGGCAAATGCCTGTGCACTGGACCGCTGTATCGAACACTGTGTCGACAACTTCCACTGGAAAGAAAAATATCCGGTGCGTGACATGGGCAATGGAAAAGTGCGTGCAGCAGGCATGGCACTGGCAATGCAGGGTTCCTGTATTTCCAATGTCGATGTCGGTTCCTGTACCTTAAAACTTGGTGACGGCGGAACGTATAACATGATGATCGGAGCGGCCGACATGGGAACGGGATGCGATACAATCCTTGCACAGATGGCAGCGGAAGTGCTAGACTGTGATGCAGATCAGATTTCCGTTTTCGGGGCAGATACGGATGCCTCTCCGTACGACTCCGGATCATATGCATCTTCCACCACTTATGTGACAGGAATGGCAACGCAGAATGCGGCACTGCAGCTGCGGGAAAATATCAAAAAGATCGGTGCCGGCATGCTTGAGTGTGAACCGGAAGAAGTCGATTTTGACGGTGAGAAAGTTTACCTGACCGACGGCGAAAAGTCCGTCAGTCTTGCGGATATTGCCACAAAATCGCAGGTCAACAATACGATTCCTGTGGATGTGACAGCCACGTATTCTTCCCCGGTATCCCCGCCTCCTTACATGGTCGGAATGGTAGAGATCGAGCTGGATAAAGAGACGGGAAGCATCGAGATCCTTGATTATCAGTCTGTGATCGACTGCGGTATCCCGGTCAATCCAAACCTTGCAAGAGTACAGGCGGAAGGCGGTATCGGCCAGGGAATCGGCATGGCACTCTATGAAAATGTGACTTACAACGCACAGGGAAAAATCGCAGAGAACAGCTTTATGCAGTACAAGATCCCGACCCGTCTGGATATGGGCAGGATCAATGTAGAATTTGAAACCAGCTACGAGCCAAGCGGTCCGTTTGGTGTCAAATCCATCGGTGAGATCGTGATCAACACCCCGGCACCGGCACTCGCCCATGCGATTTACCGTGCGACCGGAGTATGGCACCGAACTGTACCGTTCACTCCGGAAAAGATTCTGATGAGCATGCTCGATCCACAGTGGAAAGAAATCGACCGTCGCGTCAAAGAATCATGATACACATTATTTATATGGCGGCTGGAAACAGCCGCCGTTTTGGAAATGAAAACAAACTGCTCCAGAACTGGAAGGGAAAACCACTGTATCTTCATACATTTGAAAAACTGCTTCGGATCAGAGAAAAAGAGCCGGAAAAGATTTCCTTAACGGTAGTCACGCAGTATCCGGAAATTTATCGGGAAGTACAAAATCAGCCCGGCGTGAATGCAGTATTCTGCAAAGAGAGCAGACTTGGTGTTTCCTATACGATAAAGGCAGGGATCCGTGCAGTTGGGGAAATATATGACTCTGTAAAGAAGAAAATTTGCCCGGTGCAGGAAGCACATGATTTTGTGAGAAAAGAGCATTGCTTTGTAAAGAATGAGAGTTCTTTTGAAAGAAAGACAGAGCATGTAAGAACGTGGGATTATCTGATGTTCACAGTTGCCGATCAGCCGAACTTAAGCAAGCAGAGCATCGAAGCACTGATTGGGGCAGCAGGCCAGCGATTCAGACAGGGATATACTTCGCAGCCGCCGACGTTCTCTCTGTGCTGTGGGGAAAGAGTCGGCAATCCCTGTATGTTCCGGGCAGATCTGATCCCGGAACTGATGCAGCTGGAAGGCGATAAAGGAGGAAGGTCTGTTCTGAAAAAACACGAGTGCTGTTACGTGGAGATAGAAAATGAAGAAGAATTTTCTGATATTGATACAGAAGAGCAGATGAAGAAAATGTCAGGCAGAGAAAAAACATCTGCCAAAGGAAAGAAAGGAGAAAACGCATGAAAAAAACAGCAGAAAAAGGAAAAAAGATCGTGTTTGGTGTGCTGCTTGTTCTGGCGTGTATTCTGATGCCGCAGAAAATGACGAATGCGGCGGGAAATACGGTGCCGACGGCAGTCGATAGCCTTACGGTATCTTTAAGAAACAAGGTAAATATGGCCGTAACAGACAACGGATATATGCGGGTAGCCTATGACGGCAGTAAAGTCCGGGTGGAATATTATGATACGCAGTTTAACCTTCAGCGAAAAGGTTCACTGGATCTGGAATTGCCGATCTGGGGCGGCTTTTATGCAGGGCAGGATGCTTATTATCTTGCAGAAGCACAGAACAACACGGAGCAGAGCGACACCAAAGAAGTGATCCGGGTCATCAAATATGACAAAAACTGGAGACGTCTCGGAGCAGCATCCATCACCGGCGATCCGGAGCTGTTCGGCGGCGAAGTGCGTTATCCGTTTGACTATGGATGTGTGGAGATGGCAGAATCCGGAAACAATCTTTATCTTGTAACCGGACATGAAGGCTACGTAGATGCCGGAGTAGGCCAGGGACATCAGGGCTATCTGATGGTTCAGATTGATAAGACAACATTGAAAGGATCCATTGTGGACTGCAACCTTGGACATTCTTTTGCACAGTACATCAAGTCTGACGGTGCACAGCTTTATGTTCTGGAACAGAGTGAGGGCGGACGATGTACGGAACTTTCAAAATACGATACCGCTTCCATGAAAAAACAGAGTCTGTCTGTTCTGGAATATGGAGGCTTTCGTACCGATGCATGGGCAATTGCCTGTTATGCGAGTGTGGATGATTTGGCAGTATCCTCCTCAAATGTTCTCAGTGTCGGAACATCCATCGATCAGAGCCAGTATGACAATGTGACAAGTGATATGCCGCACAACTTGTATCTGACGATCACACCGAAAAACAATTTTACCGAAGATGCAGCAACGGTCAGATGGCTCACAGATTTTACCGGAGACGGTGCAAGTTTCCTCGGCGTAAAACTTACGAAGATCAACGACAATCGTTTTATGCTCTCCTGGGAAGAAACCGGAAAGACACAGAAAATCACAGACAACGATCCGCTTTCTGTTTCCATACTGCACTATGTATTTCTGGATGGAAACGGCGAGACTGTCAGCCGGGAGTTTACGGCACCGGCCCCGATTTCCGACTGTCATCCGATCGTAAATGGTTCAAAAATTGTCTACAGTGCTTCCAGTTCGAACACCGTTGCCTTTTATTCCATTGATGCAAACAGCGGAGCTTTTCAGAAAAAGGTGTACCGCATAGCCGGTGAGAATGCTGTGTGGAGCCTTGCAAATGGAGTGCTGACGATCTCCGGAATCGGTGCAATCGATATCGATAAGGAAGTACATTACCGCTATCCGGTGTCCTCGACAGCACGTTCCTACAGCTACAGTTCTGCAGATAATTCCTGGAAAGATATCCGCGAGTGCGTCACAAAGATCGTGATCGAAAAAGGAATCACCAGTATCCCGGAGGAAGCGTTCTATTATTTCAGCAACCTGAAAGAAGCAGAGATTAAAGAAGGGCTGAAGTCGATCGGGAAAAAGGCCTTTTATGCATGCGAAAATCTGAGGAAGATCACGATACCGGCGAGTGTGACCGAAATCGGAGAAGAATGTCTGGCAACCGGTTATTACTGGGTTGGCAGCGAAGAGCCGGTTGTAGACGCGAAAATTTATGCACCGAAAGGTTCTTATGCGATCAAATATGCAAAGCAAAATAACATTGCCTATACAGAGACAAAAGCTGCAGCTTCCGGAAACAACAGCGGAAATACTTCAGCGAATATCACCAGGAAAAAAGTGACGGTCACGGCTCTGACCTCATCGAAAGCCGGAACCATCAAATTAAAATGGAAGAAACTCTCCGGTGCAGACGGTTATGAGATCCAGTATGCACGCAATGCGAAATTTACCAAAAACAAAAAGAAAGTTACCGTAAAAAAAGCGGCAGCGACATCAAAGACCATCAAAAAGCTGAAAAAGAAGAGCAGATATTACGTGCGCATCCGTGCTTACAAAAAAGCAAACGGAAAGACCGCTTACAGCAAGTGGAGTGCAAAGAAGAGCGTGAAATGTAAGTAAAAGCAAAAAAGAAAACGTGCAGTGCAGGCTGCCGTAACGAAGATACAAAACAAAAAGCAGAGACACCGTGACGGAAAACACGTCCTGTGCTCTGCTTTTTACGTTGTGTAAATTCAGTTTCAGGCTTTTGAACCAGGTCTCATTACAGCATGGAAGCTCTCAGTTCTTCCGGTGTTTTCTGAGACAGCATAGCCGGTGCGATATCGAATACGCTTCTCGCTCCGGATTCGCCCTTTTTGGACAGACGATATGCAGCACGTGCATAAGCAACCAGAACACTTCCGGTAAATTCCGGATTCGAATCCAGTTTCAGAGAATATTCAATCACATGCTTGTTGCCCTCACATCCGGTTTCACCGGTACGGATCACAAAACCGCCGTGCGGCATCTTGCTGTGATGAGCCTTTAATTCTTCTTCTGAAATGAAGTTTACGGTTGTATCGTATTCATCGAAATAGTTCGGCATCGTCTTGATCGCTTTTTCGATGGCAGCCTTATCAGCACCTTCTTCAGCAACGACATAACATTCTCTTAAATGTTTCTCTCTGGTAGTCAGTGTCGGTTCGCTTCCACTTCTTACCAGTTCCATGGCAGATTCGATCGGAACAGTGTACTGGATCGCATTCTTAACACCCTCGATACGGCGGATCGCATCAGAATGTCCCTGACTTACACCCTTGCCCCAGAATGTATAAGTACTTCCCTGAACCAGGATAGATTCTGCATATAGACGATTCAAAGAGAACATGCCCGGATCCCAGCCGACAGAGATAATGCCGATGTTTCCGCCTTCTTTTGCAGCCTTATCTACGCTTGCAAAATATTCTGGGATTCTTGCGTGTGTATCGAAACTGTCGATCGTGTTGAAAGAAGCAGCAACTTTTGGTCCGATGACCGGCAGATCGGTAGCAGAACCGCCGCAGAGGATCATAACATCGATCTCATCTTTCATAGATTCCATATCATCGAAATGCTTTACAACAGCACCTTCCGTCTGAATGGAAACACCGACAGGATCTCTCCTTGTGAAAACTGCTTTCAGTTCCATATCATCATTGCGTTTGATGGACTGCTCAACGCCGCGTCCAATGTTGCCATAGCCAACAATACCAATTCGGATTTTTTCCATTTTCTTACATCTCCTGTTTAAATTAATTCTGTAAACATTCAGAATTCGCATATTTACCTTGTAAACAACAGCGTTCTTATGTTTGGCAGGGCAAGATTCAAATGATTCTGCCACTGACATCTTTTAGATTATAGCATAGATTTTCAATCAGGCAATTATTTTCTTTTGAGAAAATATGATGTATACTAAAAAACAGGATAAATTTGCAGCGACTTTCGAAGAAAAAACAAAAGAGTGTCCGCTTTACGCAAGAAACATGTTGGCTTTAGAAAGTATGGAATTCAGCAGGAAGGAAATAAACATGACAAAAAAATATGACGAAAAAGAAATAAGAGCAGATTACCGCAGGCTTACAAAACTGCTGATTGAAAAAAAGATGACGATCACCACGATGGAATCGGCAACATCCGGGCAGATCGCTTCTCTGATCACAGATACAGAAGGCTCATCGGCAGTTTTAAAGGGTGCGTTTGTTACTTACTGCAACGAAGCGAAAATTATGCAGGGCGTTCCGGCAGAAGTTATTGACAAATACACGGTCTATTCCACACAGACGGCGGAAGCGATGGCAAAAGCCTGCACAAAAGCCTACCGTGCAGATATCGGCATCGGAGTGACCGGAACCATGGGAAATGTCGATCCGGCAAATCCGGAAGCATCCATTCCGGGACAGGTTTATTTTGCAGTTGAAATGGATGGCAAAGTCAGATCCTATTATGTGGAACTTAAGCCACAACCGACAAGACGGGCCTATAAGCTGGCAGTTGCCAAAGAAATTTATGATGCAGTCATGGAGCAGATGGAGGAAAGTCAGCATGAGACAGCAGGAGAATAAAAAAGAAAATTTCCGTGAGAATTCCACAAAATTAACCTGGATTCCGAAGGTTTATAATTATGCAGAAAGAACGGGCAATCTGAAAGCAGAAGCCGTCGGTGTGGTCAGCGGAGAAAAACATTTCCCGGTATTTGAAGACCGGATGGTGTTTAAACCACTCACAAAATCAAAGCCATTCTCTACCCCATTGTTTGCCTGTGCAGAAGTATTCTGGTCCTGGGTGATTGATACTTATTTTGTCCCGGCACCTTTGTATCAGCTTGCCTTCTGCAGAGGATATGAGGCAGAATGTGAGAAATATTATGATTACGGAACCGTATCGCCGATGATCTATGAAGAAGGAGAACATCTTCTGAACTTACTGGAGTTCTTTCGAACGTATCCGGATGAAAAAGTTCAGATTGACGATTACTTAAATTATTGTCAGATGTTTTATGATTACACCGAAATCCTGGAGGCAGATTACTTTCAGACACACCGGGGAATCGCAGAAGATCTGGCAATGCAGATTCTGATCTCGGTTCTGAAAGGCGATCAGAATTACCATTATGAAAATATTGCGTTTGTATGTGACGCATCCGGGCAGATTCTGAGGCTGGCACTGATGATCGACCACGAATTTTCCACCTGTTTTATGTTTCCGGATAACCTGTCAAGGCACAACTACTGGTTCGGTGAATTGCAAAGATCCATCGAAGGAAAGCCTGTCCAGCCGGACGAATACAAAGATTTTCCAAATGAAAAAGAACGCAGACTGATGGAAAAAAGTGCGACCTGCCTGCATCGGAATCTCGTCTATATCAAAGAACATTATCCGGAAGTGACGGCCTCGTTTCTGAAAAACGTAAGCAGACTGAAACGCGATCTTTTGCAGAAAAGAGAGAGCTTTTTTATCCGAAAAGCAAAAGATTATCCGGATCATGCAAATTCCGACGCCTATCGGATCGGAAAAGCCAGATACAAAGATCACGATGAAGAAAAGGCGGCAGCTTTCGAAAAACAGTACGGCGGAGAAGGAAAAGAAATATCCTTTGATCTTATGAACTGCCTGATCAATTATGAAGTACAGGAGATCATAGAGCAGATGGAGAGGATACTGAGATAAAGCGATTATAAAAGAAGCAGTTGGCAAGTTGAAAAATATTGCAGATGAGAAAGAGAGCGAGAGATAGATGAAAGTTTTGGTAATTCCTGATGTACATCTGAAACCGCAGATGTTTCGGCAGGCAGCAGCTATTATGAATACAAGGGTGGCAGATCGTGCAGTATGTCTGATGGATATTCCGGATGACTGGGACAGAGAATATGACATTGCACTTTATGAAGAAACATACGACGAAGCGATAAGATTTGCTGCAAGATTTCCGGATACCGCTTGGTGTTACGGAAATCATGACCTCAGCTACTTCTGGCACTGCCTTGAGAGCGGATACAGTTCCATGGCATCCGCAACGGTACAGAGAAAGCTTCTGGAACTTCGCAGAACGGTTCCGGAAGATCATCCGATTCAATTTGTTCAGAAAATTGACAATGTGCTGTTTTCCCATGGCGGAGTGCTGAACTATTTTGTTGAGGAATATGTTCCAAAATCAAAATACCATGATGTAGATGCCGTTGTGGAAGAAATCAACAAATTGGGAGGCTTAGAGATGTGGAATGACATGTCACCTGTCTGGCTGCGTCCGCAGCGTCCCGGCATACGTCTGTATAAGCCGCGGAAACTGCTCCAGGTGGTAGGACACACACCGATGGATAAAATAACAAGAGAAAAGAATCTGATCAGTACGGATGTATTTTCCACTTACCGGGACGGCAGACCGATCGGAACACAGGAATTTTTGCTGCTTGATACCGTAACCTGGGAGTATAAGGGGGTAAAATGTCTGTGACCGAAGATGAAAAAGTAATTTACAAATTCTTAAGTAAGACAATGCTGAAACCGATCAGTGAAATTGCACCATAT
>OODU01003808.1_pt1 | contig 10875 bp, 10 predicted proteins | sample 1671171 | NCBI WGS metagenome assembly OODU01 (sample SAMN06348129, study PRJEB24527) | human gut metagenome | biome: human gut; feature: ankylosing spondylitis patient; material: feces | host: Homo sapiens | place: China | collected 2015-10
CAAGGGCGGGGGTGGGTGTATCCGGAGTGGGAAAATTCATCGGTTCTAAAGTACTAAGACTCTGATATTTTGCTAAAAGCGATCATAAAAATGTCAAACTCGCTTCGCTCAAACAGTGCCATTTTTATGCTCAACACAAAATCCCAGAGCCTAAGTACTTTCACGAACCTCTTCAGGCTTCCCCCTCCCGGATACACCCTCCCCGCCTCCAACATACTCCACAAACTCACTCACCAACCCTTGTGGAAACACGCCTCCGGCCTACCTCCCCCCTACACAAACTCAACCTTAAATTTCATATGATCATCACCACGACTCTCTCACATGTTTTCAGCGTGGCCGACAAGGGGGAGTCCGAGGGGGAACAGCGGCCTTCGCAACTGTGAGCGAGTTCCCCCTCGGATTTTTTCCCATTTGCCAAATAGCGGGACCTCGGGCAGTACCCGACAAAATTAGGGAAATAAAAAAGACACCCTTTTAAAGGATGTCCTTTTGTCATTTATTTAGGCGAATTTAGCCGGGTTAACTTTCACACCAGGTCCCATAGTAGGTGTAAGAACGATACTCTTCATGTACTGTCCTTTCAGTGTGCTTGGTCTAGCTTTAACGATCGCCTCAATCAGCGTCTGGAAGTTGTCGCTTAACTGTTCCTCAGTAAAGGAAGCTTTACCGATCGGAACATGGATGATATTGGTTTTGTCAAGACGGTATTCAATCTTACCTGCTTTGATATCGTTAACCGCTTTTGTAACGTCCATAGTTACAGTACCAGCTTTCGGGTTTGGCATGAGACCTTTTGGTCCAAGTACACGACCAAGACGTCCAACAACACCCATCATATCCGGTGTAGCAACAACAACGTCGAAATCAAGCCATCCTTCATTCTGGATTCTCGGAATGAGGTCTTCAGCTCCTACATAGTCAGCGCCAGCTGCTTTTGCTTCTTCTGCTTTTGCATCTTTTGCGAATACAAGAACGCGAACCTTTTTACCAGTTCCATGAGGCAGAACTACTGCACCACGGATCTGCTGATCTGCGTGACGTCCGTCACATCCTGTTTTGATATGAGCTTCGATTGTTTCGTCAAATTTTGCAACAGCAACTTTCTTTACTAAAGAAATTGCTTCTGGAATATCATAGAGAGTTGCACGATCAACTGCTTTCGCAGCCTCTACGTATTTCTTTCCTCGTTTCATATTAAATAACCTCCTGGTGGTATTTGCGGGAATATCCCTCCCACGTTTTTTCGTTTTCGTTTACGGAACTGCAAGCTTATTGTGAAGCCTGTATGAAATGAATTAGTCTTCTACAGTGATACCCATAGAACGAGCTGTACCAGCGATCATGCTCATAGCTGCTTCTACAGATGCTGCGTTCAGATCCGGCATTTTCATTTCAGCGATCTCTCTTACTTTATCTTTAGAGATTGTAGCAACTTTGGTCTTGTTCGGAACACCGGAACCAGATTTGATGTTGCATGCTTTTTTCAGCAGTACTGCTGCCGGCGGAGTCTTTGTTACGAAGCTGAAGCTTCTGTCTGCGTATACTGTGATAACAACAGGGATGATCAGATCACCTTTATCTGCTGTTCTTGCGTTGAACTCCTTTGTAAACTGAACGATGTTAACACCATGCTGACCAAGTGCCGGACCAACTGGTGGAGCCGGTGTTGCCTTTCCAGCAGGAATCTGTAATTTAATATAACCTGTTACTTTCTTTGCCATCTTAGGCACCTCCTATGTGGTATTGTCGGGGGTTTCCCTCCCACTTGCTTCGGTTTCCGATTGTTCCGAAGCGGTTCTCTGTTACTTACAACATTGCGGCATCGGCCACAGCCGGTGACGCATACCAAAAATATTACATTTTTTTGATTTCTGTGAAACCGATCTCTACCGGAGTCTCACGTCCGAACAGTTCGACATTGATTGTCACGATCTGTTTACTTGGATTAATGGACTGAATAACGCCTACGGTATCTTTCCATACGCCTGCGGTGATGGTAACCGTATCGCCTTCTTCGAAATCAATCTCAAGTTCTGCAGGTTTGATTCCGAGCGGTGCCATTTCCTCCTCTGTAAGCGGAACTGGCTTAGATCCAGGTCCAACAAAGCCGGTAACACCTCTGGTATTTCTTACGACATACCAGGTATCATCATTCATGATCATGTTCAGCAGAACATAGCCCGGAAACAGCTTTTTCAGAACCTGCTTCTTGGCACCGTTCTTCACTTCCACAACTTCCTGCATCGGAACTCGAACCTCAAGGATCTGATCCTCCAGGTGACGGTTTTCAATTGTTTTTTCAATGTTGGCCTTTACCTTGTTCTCATACCCTGAATAAGTATGAACTACATACCAGTTTGCATCTGACATATTATCACCCTGTCCTTATTTTACTAAGAAATCAACACCGTACTGTACGATCATATCAATGATGGTGATCAGAACGCCCAGTACTACCGAAACGCTAAGGACTGCTGCCGTCTGCTTGCCGATGGATTTCTGATCCGGCCAGATAATTTTGCGGAACTCAGCTTTCAGGCCGTCGAACCAGCTTTTTTTAGGAGCTTTTTCTTTCTTTTCCTTTTCGCTCATATAATCACTTATCCTTTCGCACCCGGCTTATTTGGTTTCCTTGTGATTCGTGTGTTTCTTGCAGAATCTGCAATACTTCTTGGTTTCCATTCTCTCAGGATGAGTTTTCTTATCCTTTGTCATGTTGTAATTACGCTGTTTGCATTCTGTACATGCCAATGTAATTCTTGTGCGCAAAACTTCCACCTCGCTCTCTTTGTTTTTTGCTCACAGCCTTTATGGGCTGATGAATTTTAGGCATAAAAAAAAGACCTACTTCCATTCGCCAGACCAGTCTATCATGACATTAAAAAGAAGTCAAGTCTTTCTTGTGTTTCTGACACTTTTTTTCTTGTGTTTCTGACACTTTTTTTGCCAAATACCTGACATACGGCAAGTATCAGAAAAGAACGGGAAATACTTCCGCATCCCCACAGCCTGACTTCCATTTTTCAAGCACAGCCTGATAAACTTCTACCTCTGCCGCATGCATCCGGCAGAGATATTCCGGACATCCTTTTTCTTCTCCACATTCGGCAGCGATCATCGCAATGCAGGGATGACAGATTTTTTTGTTTGCACAATGTATACACGCCGGAGAACAGCATACTTTTTCTGTCTGTGCAACCAGTTCTTTCCAGGCTTCTGCAAAAGAACGCTCTTTTAAAGATGTTTTTGCCGAAGCGTACATGCCGCAGTTGACCAGATTGCCCTGCCAGTCCACCCAGAAAGAACAGTGTCCGGCCCGGCAGTGCATGGTCATCACATTTTCATCCGTCATCTTTTTGTCTTCACATCTTTTTTCTTCGTCAGAATTTTCCCGAAACCGTTCCTCGCCTTTTTGGAATCTGCCAAACCGCTCTGCCTGCCGCCAAAACCAATCCCCATCTCCGGTCAGAAAATCGGTCTTTACTCTGGCAAGTGCGGCCTCTTCCGGGGAGAGGCGTTCATTTTGTCCGACCATTGCTGCGTTTCGGCGGATCGGCGGAAACATATAGGTTGCAGCCTGGATCGGTATCTGACACTCTTTTGCATAAGAAATCATACTCTCCAGATCCTGTACATTCTGCGGTGTAATGCTGGCGTTCAATTTGATCGGCACCCCATACTGTTTCAGCCATCGGACGGCATTTTTCACTTTCAGAAAGGATTCGCCGTTTCCGCAGAGCTTCTGATAAGTCTCTTCACTCGCCCCGTAAAGTGTGATGTTGATCCTGGTCGGTGTGTGCCTGCCAAGCCACCTGGCCATGTTCTGATCGATCCGGGATGCATTGGAATTGATGCTGACCTGCATTCCAAGATCCTGCATTCCGGCAAAGACTTCCTGAAAATCTTCGTACAGAAACGGCTCCCCGCCCGTCAGAAGCGGAAACAGCAAACCACATTTTGCGGCATCTTCTGCAATCTCAAGCCACCTCTTTCCATCCATCAGTCCGCCTGCTTTCTCCACTTCTGCCCTGCTTTTACGGACATAACACATTTTGCAGGCAAAATTACAGATCGGGAGCAGTTCAAATGCCCCGGTCAGTGGGATTCTCTCCGCTCCCGCTTTTGCCCATAAACGCCTGCTGATCGTTCCCTGCATATTTTTTCTTCCCCTTCCTGTTTAAGCATACGTTATGTATTTCTTGTGACACTCTTCCGTATACCTTACTTCTGTACTCGCTTCACATTTTGCATGTCTGAATAAATTTCATTTTATCTTTTCCTACAGATATCGTCCATCTTCAGGATTTTTTCCAGGCACGCAACTGCCTGCTCATCCATCGTTGCAGTCAGCTGGTAGACTGGCATTTCTTTCAGCAACAAAAACAGATTTTCTGCCGCCTGGGTTCTGGCATTTTCACTCCACCGGTCGATCACAAGCTGCGGCATCAGCTGTGCCATCGCTTTCCCTGCCCGCAGTCTTTCGATGCTGCTCTTTCCATTCTGCGCCTGTTTTACCAAAACGATGCATCCCGCCACATGCACTTCCCCGCTTCGCACCGGCTGTGATCCATCCATCGGATAGCCGTAGCTGTACCAGTTTCCGTCCTGTTTTCGCAGAAGTGTCCGGTCATTGCAGATGATCCTGGCATTTCTGAACCTCTCCCAGAGTTTTGCCTGCGTGGTCTTTCCCGCCCCGGATGGTCCGGCAAATAAAATCCCGGTTTCCTGATATGTAATCTGTGCCGCGTGAAAAAACAGTACAAGAAACTGTTGAAGGATGGCCCGCATCGGAAAATAACGCAGGATTTCACCAAGACTTTTCGGTGCAACCGGAAGCAGCCGTTCCTGTATCCTGCACGAAACATGTGAAAAAGTATCGTCGTATTCCACGCAGGAAATTGCTCCCTTTTCTCCCTCCCACACAATACAGTAATTTTTCTCTTCCCTGCGATAGTAAGTCTGGATCAGATCTTCTCCAAGCTTTACCGCAGAACGAAGCGGCGGCTTTACCCACTTCCAGGAAACCGCCGCCAGAATATCTGTCTCTTTCCATTTTTCATCCTGCCCGGATATACCGGATCTTTCCCGGATTATAAATGGAAGGAACACATCTTCGATCTGAATTTCTTTTTCACAGTCCAGACAGATTTTCACGCCGCCAAGGCATAACATGATGTGCATCCCCGGTACCTCGCTTTTTCTGTTTCTCTTTGTGTTCAGGATGTCCAGTAACCGCCGCCTGCTGTCGTGTAACAGTCGCACGTATCCTCCGAATAAAACTGTACATTGTGCACACTTCTTGCAGCACTGTATGTCTCAAACGGATCGATGTAATCGCTGCACTGGCTGTATCCGTTCATTTGCGGACCGTTGTGGACGACCGTTTCACAGTTGCTGGCGATCGAAGCATCCAGCTGATAGCGTTCCACTTCTGCTTTTGGAGTTTCATACGTTTTCTTCATATCCATTCCCCTTCCCGTATGTCTGTTTTTTTATGATCGTAAACTCGGCATTTCCGGTTACTTTGATATTGGTTGCGGAAACCAGTCCCTCTTCGGCTTTGATCTCAAATGTAGCTATCGTGCTTCCGTCTTTTTCACTGATATCCGCACATTTTGAAATTTCATAATAACAGTCTGCTGCATTTTTAAGTTCCAGGATCTGTCCGTTGACTGAGACTTTTGCATTTCCGAACGGAGCTTTTACTCCAAGATAAAGTTTGTTTGTATTTGGATCCCAGTCTTTTAAAGAGAAGGTTACGCTCTGATCTTCATCAAGATAAACCTCTTCTTTCGGCCCGTTGCTCTTATATTCGGAAGCTTTTTTGATCTCACCGTTTGAATCGGTAAATACCACAAATGTTTTTCCATCCCACTGGATCTCGCCGTTCTCATCAACCTCCGTATAATCGGAGAGAAGTTTCTGACGCAGTGTAACTGCCGTCATATTTGCTTCACCATCCTGGTTGTAGGCCTGTGCTGCAATATCTGCATGTTCATCCGTCTCATCAAGCGGCTGCATCACACGGATCCCATCCAGCCAGAAATCTGAGCCAAAACGATTTCCCGCCTTTGCAACAGACACTTCTACATTATATGTGCCATATTCGGAAGTATTCCAGGTAAATACCGGAATATTGTATAAAGTGATCTTGTTTTCACTCTGATAAATGGTGTTGCGGTATCCATGATAGATTTCTCTGCCTTTTGCATCTCTGATCACGATCCGCAGATAGCCGCTGTTATTGGATGTCCTTGCAAAGAAAGAAGTTCCCTTTCCGGTAAAGGTGTAAGTAAATTTTGCTGCACCTTTTTCTGTGCTTACATAACAGCTGGAACCGTTGCTGTCTTCGCTGTCACTTAAATAAGCAACATCTGAACCATACGGACTGTCACCGGCATCCCCGACTAGGCCCGGTTCCTGGTAATCCTCCTGAGGTGTTCCCTCCTGTTCCCAGCTTCCGTTTGGATATTCTGCCATTCCGAAATCTTCTTCATAATACATGTCGGTCGCCGGAATGATATAAACCTTTGCCTGTGCCTCTTGATCATCTACACCGTTTGTACTCTTTACTTTTGCAGTATAATTTAAAATTTCTACGCCGGTCAGCTGTTTTGTCAGCGTGTAATGGATTTTTCCGTCTTTTACTTCGGCCGTTCCATATTTCAGAGAATTGCTGTCGATTTCAACCAGTTCTTTGCTGCCTCCGACTGCCAGATCATTTACCAGAGGATCAATTTCAACCGGAAGTCCGTAGTCCAGAACAATATAATCGTCATTTGCCTCAAAAGATGCCGTTTCTTTGTGCAGCATTTCATTTTCACAGGTGAACGATACCTGATCTGCTTTGTCTGCTTCACCTTTTGCAGTCACGCTCATACTCGTTCCGGCACTGTCCGAATCCACGACATGGAAACCACCGGCTGCTTCCGCCTGATAACTCCATTTCGGAACGATCCAGCTCGCTCCGTTGTCCGCCTCGGTAATATAATAGGTTTTGCCGTCATCTTCATCCATCGTTCCGATGAATTTCGCAGTCTGACCATTTTTCAGTGCAAACCTTCCGTCCGTTCCGGTCATTCTCGTATCTACATACTGATTGTTGATGTCATAGAGATTGTAAGTTGCATCTGACACTGCTTCGCCGTCACGGTAGAGCGTAAAATAAAAATCTCGCTGGCTGATCTGTGCTAAAATACTGTCATCCAGTTTTATTCCTTTACTGTCTGTTGTTTTGACTGTTTTATGCACCGAAACGGTATCTTTCATTGGCAGATTGAATTTGATTTTACAGTTGGAAGCTCCTTCTCCACGTTCCAGATAATAGACGGTCAGCGTATGCTGATCGGTCGCTGCAAATGTTTTTAACGTGGTATCAAAAATACCCGCACCTTCAGAATCCCGGAACACTTTTTTTGAGATCTTTCCGGCTGTTGATCTTCCTCCTTTAATAAACATTCCGCTTGTCTGACCGGAACTGGTCGCGGAAATTTCTGTTTTGTTCTGTGCAAAATTAATCGTTCCGTTGACTGAATCGTGGATGCCGCCGATATCCAGAACAAGTTTTCCGTCAATAAATACCCACACATCATCATCACCGGCAAACTCAAACTTGATATCTTCGTCTGAAGTGCTGGAAATTTTGCCATCTGCCGTCATGGAAAACGGAATCGTTGGGATCATGCCAAAATGATAATCCGGCGTCCTCACACTCGTTCCGCTGTTGAACGGATAAAAGCCCTTTCTGTTATCTGTCTTATTCGTCTGTGCCGTGTCATTCCAGGTCAGATTCGTTTCACTTGCTGCTGTTCCAGAAAAATACGCTGAATCCTGACTTGCATCAAATGTATAATATCCATTTTCATATACAAACGGCAGTCCGACATTCGTGTAAACTTCTTTTGTTTTTGTGTCACCGGAATCAAAAATACCGCCGTCCGGAACCGTAAAATGAATGTTTCCATTCTGCATGTCAGAACCCACCAGGCCGCTGTAAACATAACCCTTCTGACTGGTCTGCGTGGATGAGATCGTATTATTTGTCGTCAGCAGACCGGTCCAGGTATTCCAGGTGGCATAGCTGCTGCCGGGAGCACCATTCGAAAAATAGATACCCCGAAGAACTCTGCTGTTCGGATTTTCTGCCTTGTCTTCCTGATAAACTGCCTGATTGATCGTCTCCTGATCATAATCATAAAGCGTTACCGGAAAATAACGGATCTCTTTTTGTGATGCCGCCTGCGAAATTGCTTGGGATACCGCTTTTGGCACACTGTCAAAACTTCGAAATGCTGCCTCCGCCTCAGATGGCATGGCGGTGACCGTAACTACGGTTGCCAGCGTTACCGCCAGAATACGTGATACTCTTTTTCTCATAATTTTCCTCCTTTTTCTCAAAACATTTTTATTTTATGCAATGTCTTGTACGTTGAAGCGATAAAAGAGACGCTTTTATTGGTTCATATAAATCCTGCGCCCCAATTGCTTGAAGTACCTTGCAGTCAAATTTCTTACGATCAGGATCTTTTAATTTGTCATCAATATCCATTACCCTTCTTTGCTTTATTTTATCAAATAAGTCTATTATATCAATCGCATCCTGTTTTGATATTTTTTCAATATCTATCATAAACATATGTTTCAATCTAGTACTGCTTGCATCAAGTACTCCTAATCCTCTACCAAACCCTATAGCTTCTATTGCAAACATTCCATACAAAGAATTTAAAACGGCATGTAGTCGTATAAATTACCCAAACTCGGCAAATCGTTACTTTTTTCTAAATTATTTTGTTTAAGTTTTATTTGAAATCTGCCGATATTATACTTCATTTGCACATTTTATTTTAGCTTACTGATTTTCTGTTGCCAAAGTGTTGCCACTTCATTATATCGAATGTACAGTAAGTCTGCAACTATTATTTCAACCACCGCTATGTCTAAAAATTGAAATGTTTAATTCCACCCTCCCCTTATGCAGTGGAATTCTCTTATGCACAAGTGGCATTTAATCTTTCACATTATTGTGTTATGCTCATAGTCGTGCTCTGACAGCAGTAGGAGGAGAACTATCATGAGTAAATACATTCCTGGTAATCAAAAACACCTTACCCTTGAAGATCGCAAGCACATTGAAAAATCCTTAAACTCGGGCTGTTCTTTTAAGAGCATTGCCAGATATCTTTGCAAAGATCCAACAACGATCTCAAAGGAAATCAGGCTGCACAGGATCAGCGACTGGTATCACAAAGGTAGTTTTAACAATGCACATAATTTTTGCATCCACAGATATCATTGTAGAAAAGTCAATGTATGTGGCAAGATCATTCTCTGTGGCGTCAAATGCACCTCTTGTCCGACCTGCAATCAGACATGCCCGGACTTTGTTAAAGAACGCTGCCGACGACTCGATAAAGCACCTTATGTGTGCAACGGATGTCCAAAAGCAATCAATCACTGCACAATTGCCCACAAATACCGCTATGATCCTATTTTTGCTGATCGCAAATACAAAGAACGTCTCTCGCAATCCAGAGCCAGTATAAACATGACCAGACACGAACTGCATCAGAAAGATATGGTCATTACACCGCTGATCTTCCAAGGACAGTCTCCGTATCAGATCATAACAAATCACCCGGAACTAGACATGTCGGTCAGGACCCTGTATTCCTATTTGGATAAAGGTATCCTTTCTGCAAGAAATATTGATCTGAAACGTCAGGTAAAATTTAAGCCCCGCAAGGTACACAAAACCCAGATCAAGGACAGATCCGTTTTTATAGGACGTATGTTTTCTGATTTTCAGTCGCTTGGACTTGATCACTTCGCCGAAATGGATACGGTTCACTCATCGCAGGATTCAAAACGCGTCATCCTGACATTTTTCTTAACTCGCGAAAAATTGTTTCTTGCATTTGTTATGAACAGATGTACCAAAGGAGCCGTTAAACTTGTTTTTAACAAGTTAGAACACCAGCTTGGCACGAAGGATTTTTTTACTTTATTCAACACAGTTCTTACAGATCGTGGCTCTGAGGTTGGAGATCCAGAATCTCTTGAAAACGGCATTAATGGCATTATGCGGTCAAATATCTACTACTGCGACCCTATGCGCAGCGGTCAAAAAGGCGGTATTGAACAGGCACACACTATGCTTCGGATGATCCTTCCTAAAAAGAGCAGCTTTGAATACCTCACACAGTGGGATTTAAGAACTATTGTAAATCATATAAATTCAACTCCAAGAGAAATCCTTGGTGGTCGAACGCCATATAATGCAGCTTTTGAAAACTATGGTATAGACATCTTAAAAGCACTTCAGCTTAGGCCGGTTCCACCCGATGAGGTTAATCTGACGCCTAAGCTGATACAATTTAATAACTAACTTAACACAAAAAACTGCTGTCAGACTGGAACTTAACAATTCACATTTTTTGAACGCAGCCTGTGGAATTTAGTCCAACACACAAAATATCCTGAGGCTTGTTTGCCATGTCTGAAATTGAGATGTTTTGTGAAAAGTCACTTTTATTATAACAGTTTTATAGATATTTAGCTCTCTGAAATTCTAAAAAATCAAGTAATTTTAAGGCGAGGTGGAATTTACCCCTGCACTGGAATTTACTTTTTCAAGTTAGCCCCGGGATCCAGTCTGCTTCCATGCATTCCGGATTCCAGGCTTCCATTGACATATGACATATTGTAATTCTTCTCGGCTGGTCAGCACTCTGCTGCAGCTCACCATAAGATTGGCATTGCGGGTGCGGATGTCATCGATCATCTCCTTGACAAACGCATCCTTTGCCAGCGCAATTTCATAACGAAGTTCATACATACTGCCCATGTTGATGGTTTTTACCTGAATTAGAC
>OODU01003809.1_pt1 | contig 10874 bp, 9 predicted proteins | sample 1671171 | NCBI WGS metagenome assembly OODU01 (sample SAMN06348129, study PRJEB24527) | human gut metagenome | biome: human gut; feature: ankylosing spondylitis patient; material: feces | host: Homo sapiens | place: China | collected 2015-10
TATTGGGGATTTTATCAGAAGAACAAGCATTGACGAATTTCCGCAGTTTTTTAACATTTTTAAGGGGGATATGAGTCTTGTAGGTACACGCCCCCCGACACTCGACGAATGGGAACAGTACGAACCACACCACAGAGCAAGAATGGCATTCAGACCCGGACTGACCGGGATATGGCAGGTAAGCGGACGGAGCAATATTACGGACTTCGAAGAAGTGGTGAAGCTGGATACAAAGTACATCAATGAGTGGAGTTTAAGACTGGACGTGAAGATTCTTTTTCAGACGGTTTTGAGTGTGTTTAAGAGTGATGGGGCGATGTGAGAAAGAAAAGATTGGGGTAACAATTAATGTCTACTCAACAAACCGTATTGACGTAGCATTGCCAAAAAGAACCTGTTTTGTACACTCAACACAGTGCAATGATGTTGCATGATGCACTGAAATATGAGGGCAAAACGGGGGAATATAGTGCATATTGACGGAATATTCATAGAAGAAAGCCGCATGCAGACCACATCGGCGGGTAATGGATAGGGAAACCGCTGAAATAGTCTTTTGGATGATAAATACATCAAAAATCCATGAGCTTATCACCTACTTCGTAGAGTTGCTGTTGAGTACACTATCTGACCTGCTAATGACACCTACATCATAGACGGTTTGTTGAGTAACGAAAATTACGGGAAAATAGATGATTTCTACTTCATAAAACGGCTGTTGAGTAGAGCATGGGTGACGATGATAAGTACATATCAGTAAGTGGTGTGGAGCAATGAAGCGGTATGTGTTGTTTATGTTGAACAATGAAGAGTGCGAACTAGACTGAATGCCATGTGCAGTTTCAATAAAACTCATACGCCAACGGGGTTCGATACAACAATACAACACTTAGAGAAAACATCATATTGAGCTATACGAGGTTCGACTGTATAAAACAACACTTTGGTTATAGCAGAATAGAAACGAGTGTACTCAACGGATGTTTTATGAAGTAGAAAACAGGAAAAATATGATTAACACGCCGAGAGGGTGCGACAGCACAAGAAAACACTTAGCCGTGCGATGAACACACGGGGAAATCAGAGAGAAATACCATCCATGTGGATGTGTAGATAGATGTTTTTAAAGATTAAATGACGGAGGAATAGATGTTATGAAGGGTATTATTCTTGCGGGCGGTTCTGGTACACGCCTGTATCCATTAACGAAAGTGACGAGCAAGCAGCTCTTACCTATTTTTGACAAACCGATGATTTATTATCCGATGTCCGTTCTGATGAACGCTGGCATCCGTGAAATTTTGATTATTTCCACGCCGCAGGATACTCCTCGTTTCGAGAACCTGCTGGGTGATGGTCACCAGTTTGGTGTGAATCTGACCTATGCTGTTCAGCCGTCTCCGGATGGACTGGCACAGGCCTTCATTATTGGTGCTGATTTTATCGGTAACGATTCTGTGGCTATGGTGCTGGGTGACAACATCTTTGCGGGTCATGGATTGAAGAAGCGGCTACAGGCAGCTGTTCAGAATGCAGAGAACGGCAAGGGCGCAACTGTGTTCGGCTACTATGTGGATGATCCGGAGCGTTTCGGTATTGTAGAGTTCGACAAGAACGGCAAGGCCGTTTCTATTGAGGAAAAACCGGAGCATCCAAAGAGCAATTACTGTGTAACTGGGTTGTACTTCTATGACAACCGTGTGGTTGACTTTGCAAAGCAGCTGAAGCCGTCTGCCCGTGGCGAGCTGGAGATTACTGACCTGAACCGCATCTATCTGGAAGACGGTTCCTTGAACGTAGAACTGCTGGGTCAGGGCTTTACCTGGCTGGATACTGGTACACACGAGAGCCTTGTTGATGCTACTAACTTCGTGAAGACCGTAGAGCAGCATCAGCATCGAAAGATCGCCTGCCTGGAGGAAATTGCATATCTGAACGGCTGGATCAGTAAGGATGAGCTGATGGAAGTCTATGAGGTTATGAAAAAGAACCAGTATGGTCAGTATCTGAAAGATGTCATGGACGGCAAGTATCAGGAGCATCTGTATTAATTGCGGAAGAGAACAAGATACATAGATAAGTGTAGAGGAGATTAAATCATGAATATTATTGTTACCGGCGGCGCTGGTTTTATTGGTAGTAACTTTGTATTCCATATGCTGAAGAAGTATCCGGATTACCGGATTATCTGTCTGGACAAGCTGACTTATGCAGGTAATCTGTCCACATTGGCACCTGTTATGGACAACCCGAATTTCCGCTTCGTGAAGGCTGACATCTGCGACCGCGAAGCTGTAGACAAACTGTTTAAAGAAGAGCATCCGGACATTGTGGTGAACTTCGCGGCGGAGTCCCATGTTGACCGTTCTATCGAAGATCCGGGCATCTTCCTCCAGACTAATATCATTGGCACCAGTGTTCTGATGGATGCTTGCCGCAAGTACGGCATTCAGCGTTACCATCAGGTTTCTACCGATGAAGTTTACGGTGATCTGCCTCTGGATCGTCCGGATCTATTCTTTACGGAAGAAACTCCGATCCACACCAGTTCTCCGTACAGCAGCTCCAAGGCTGCCGCTGACCTGCTGGTTCTGGCTTATCACCGTACCTACGGTCTGCCTGTGACCATTTCTCGTTGTTCCAACAACTATGGCCCGTATCACTTCCCGGAGAAGCTGATTCCGCTGATGATTGCCAATGCTCTGGCTGACAAGCCGCTACCTGTTTACGGTGAAGGCCTGAATGTCCGTGACTGGCTGTATGTGGAAGATCACTGTAAGGCCATTGACCTGATTATCCACAAGGGGCGCGTTGGTGAAGTCTACAATGTTGGCGGTCACAACGAAAAGCAGAACATTGAGATTGTGAAGATTATCTGCAAGGAGCTGGGCAAGCCGGAAAGTCTGATCACCCATGTTGGTGATCGTAAGGGTCACGATATGCGTTATGCCATTGACCCGACCAAAATCCATAACGAGCTGGGCTGGTTGCCGGAGACCAAGTTCGAGGACGGCATCAAGAAGACCATCCAGTGGTATCTCGATAACCGTGAGTGGTGGGAGACCATTATCAGCGGTGAGTATCAGAACTACTACGAGAAAATGTACAGCAACCGCTAAGAAGCCGGAGGAGGAAGGACTATGAAGTTTTTTGTAACAGGCGTTGGCGGTCAGTTGGGTCATGATGTGATGAATGAGCTGCTGAAGCGCGGCCATGAAGGCATTGGCTCTGATATTCAGGAAAACTACAGTGGTGTGGCTGATGGTTCTGCGGTAACAAAAGCACCGTATGTGGCTCTGGATATTACTGATAAAGATGCCGTTGAAAAAGTAATTACAGAAGTAAAACCGGATGCTGTAATCCACTGTGCAGCGTGGACTGCTGTGGATATGGCAGAGGACGACGATAAAGTGACGAAAGTTCGTGCCATCAATGCTGGTGGTACGCAGAACATTGCAGATGTCTGCAAGAAGCTGGACTGCAAAATGACCTATATCAGCACGGATTATGTATTTGACGGCCAGGGTACTGAGCCTTGGCAGCCGGACTGCAAGGATTACAAGCCTTTGAATGTATACGGCCAGACGAAACTGGAAGGTGAGCTGGCAGTCAGCCAGACGCTGGAGAAGTATTTCATTGTCCGTATCGCATGGGTGTTTGGTTTGAACGGTAAGAACTTCATCAAGACCATGCTGAATGTTGGCAAGACACATGACACTGTTCGTGTGGTCAACGACCAGATCGGCACACCGACCTATACATACGATTTGGCTCGACTGCTCGTCGATATGAATGAAACCGAGAAGTACGGCTATTACCATGCGACCAACGAGGGTGGCTATATCAGCTGGTACGATTTCACGAAAGAAATCTACCGTCAGGCTGGCTATAAGACGGAAGTACTGCCGGTGACTACGGCGGAGTACGGTCTAAGTAAGGCTGCCCGTCCGTTTAACAGCCGTCTGGATAAGAGCAAGCTGGTGGAAGTTGGCTTTACTCCGCTTCCGACCTGGCAGGATGCGTTGAGCCGTTACCTGAAAGAGATCGAGCAGTAAGAGGAGATAGAGAAAATGGGACAGATTAAAGTTGAGAAAAATGTAGGCGGCATAGAGGGTCTTTGTGTTATTGAGCCTGCTGTTCATGGCGATGCCCGTGGCTATTTCATGGAAAACTACAACGAAAAAGATATGAAGGAGGCTGGCATCGATATCCACTTCGTACAGGATAACCAGTCTATGTCCACAAAGGGTGTGCTGCGTGGCCTGCATTTCCAGAAGCAGTATCCGCAGTGCAAGCTGGTGCGCGCTGTGCGCGGCACTGTGTTCGATGTTGCAGTTGATCTCAGAAGCAATTCTGAAACCTATGGCAAGTGGTACGGTGTTACCCTGTCGGCCGAGAACAAGAAACAGTTTCTCATCCCGGAGGGCTTTGCACACGGCTTCTTGGTTCTGAGTGATGAGGCAGAGTTCTGCTACAAGGTAAATGACTTCTGGCATCCGAATGATGAGGGTGGCATGGCTTGGAACGACCCGGAGATCGGCATTGAATGGCCTGAACTGAAGGGCGAGTACAAGGGCAATGCGAGTGCAGAGGGCTATACATTGGAAGATGGTACGGTACTGAACTTGAGCGATAAGGACCAGAAGTGGCTGGGATTGAAGGATACTTTTAAATTTTAAGAACTATTGGTAGTACGGAGGATTCTACTCATGGCGGAGAAAAAGAAAATACTGTACATAGTCGAAGCTATGGGCGGAGGTGTTTTTACTTATATAGTTGACCTTGCCAATGAGCTTGTCAATTCTTATGACATGTACATTGCTTACGCAGTGCGGAAACAGACGCCGGAGAATTATAAAGATTATTTTGAGAAAAGAATTCATTTGATTGAAGTCAAAAATTTTGGACGGGCAATCGACCCTGCGAAAGATATCGCAGCATTTTTTGAAGTCAAAAAAATAGCGGCAGAGATTAAGCCCGATGTAATCCATTTACACAGTAGTAAAGCTGGTGCGATTGGTCGGATGGCGTTTAATGGAAAAATTCCAATGTTTTACACCCCGCATGGCTACAGTTTCCTGATGGAAAACTATAAACCGATGAAACGTAGAATGTTTAAGCTGATTGAGTCGGTGTGTGCAAAGCGAAATTGCACGACCATCAGTTGCAGCGTGGGTGAGCATCAAGAATCTCTGAAACTTACCAAACGTGCCACTTATGTAAATAATGGCATTAACATGGCAGAACTTCAGGAGATTATTGATAAAACAGAAAAAATCGAGCACCCATTTACAGTTTACACACTGGGCAGGATCTGTTATCAGAAAAACCCCACACTGTTTAATGAGATAGCCAAATCACTTCCAGATGTGAAATTCGTCTGGATTGGTGATGGTGAGCTTCGAGCTGAGCTTACGAGCAAGAATATCGAAATCACAGGATGGGCTGATCGAAGCACTGCGATTAGATATGCGGTCAATGCAGATGTTTTTCTTCTCCCTAGCAGGTGGGAGGGACTTCCGATATCCTTGCTGGAATCAATGTATATGAAGAAAGTATGCGTGGTAAGCAATGTAATAGGCAATCGCGATGTCATCCATAATGGTGAGAATGGTTTTGTGTGTACGAAAGTGGAAGACTTCGTAAAAGCTATTGAAGAATGCCAAGACGAAGACGGAAAACTGACAGAGCAGGCATATCAGGATATCTTGAAGATGTATAACACCAAGGTGATGGCCAAACAATATAGTAAAAAATATGAAATGGCTATAAATAAACTGGGGGAGGGATACAGCCTGATGTAAGGCTGTACGTCTTAACCAATGACGATTATGCCACTGCAAAGGCGGTGGCGTAATGAAAAAGATAAAGATTTTACATGTGGCGCAGGCTGCAGGTGGCGTGGATCGATATATCCGAATGCTTCTCAAGTATTTGGATAAGGAAAAGTTCGAGAATATATTGGTTTGTTCACAGGATTTCCATGAAGAAGACTACAGAGGATTAGTGTATTCCTTTGAACAAGTCGAGATGACCAGAGCCATTGGCGGTAACGACTTAAAGGCGATTAAGGAGGTTAGAGCACTAATAAAGAAATATAACCCCGATATTGTCTATGCCCATTCCAGCAAGGCCGGAGCTATTGCTCGTGTTGCAGACATTGGCCTAAAGAATAGCTGTGTGTACAACCCACACGGATGGGCGTTTAACATGCGATGCTCTGCAAAGAAAAAGGCAATGTACACGGCTATTGAAAAGATAGCTGCACCGTTCTGCGATAAAATCATCTGCATTTCAGATGCGGAGAAGCAGTCTGCATTGGATAAGAAGATTTGCAGAGAGGACAAACTGCAAGTCATTTTTAACGGTGTGGACATCGAAGCCTATGAAAATGGAGTACATGGCGCTGTTAAGAGAAAAGACCTGAACATACCGGAAGATGCATTTGTTGTTGGCATGGTTGGACGAATGAGTCCACAGAAAGCACCAGATGTCTTTGTTAAGATGGCAGAGCGAGTGAAGGATAAAGTTCCAAATGCACACTTCATTATCGTTGGCAATGGAAACCAAGAAGCCGAGATTAGAAAGCATGCGGAGGACAATGGTTTCTCAGATAGCCTACATATTACAGGTTGGATTGATAACCCAATGAGCTATGTGGAGCTTTTTGATGTCGCATGCTTGCTGAGCCGTTGGGAGGGCTTTGGATTAGCTTTGCCTGAGTACATGATGGCAGGAAAGCCTATTGTGGCAAGCCGGGTAGATGCTATTCCGAATATAATCCGGGATGGAGAAAATGGTCTGCTTGTTGAAGTGGATGACGCCGCTGAAGCAAGCAAGGCGGTGCTACGAATCTATCAGGAAGATGAATTAAAAGATAGATTGGTGACACAGGGCATGGAAGATGTACATAACAGGTTTAACGCTCGGAGAGTTTCTAAGGAACACGGAAAACTGTTTGAGCAGATAGTTAAGTGATTAAGAATAGTTTGGAGAGTAGAGGAATGAAAAAAACAGCAATTGTGTCATGCTATTTCCAGCATAACTATGGAAGTATGCTTCAGGCATATGCCACGCAGATGGCATTAGATAAACTGGGATATGAAAATGAAACCATAGATATTTCTGGTTTTAACGGTGAAATTAAAAAGGCAAAATTGCTGTATTTTGCTAAGGCAAGTTTAACTTCAGATATTTTGATGTCCAAACTTGGTATGGCAAAGAATGTATTGATTAAGAAATTTTCTAAAAATCAGTACGCTCAATTGTCTAGGGTTCGTGCAGAAAAATTTGATGCATTTAGCCGTAAGCAGTTTAGGCTCTCTCCAAAATACAATTCTAAAGCAGAACTTGGAAATAAATGTAGAGATAACTATTCGAGTGTGCTTGTAGGAAGTGATCAGTTATGGCTTCCTGGAAATATTGCAGCGGATTATTATACACTCAACTTTGTTCCAGAGATAGTAAATTCGATTGCCTATGCAACGAGTTTTGGCCAGTCAAGTTTGCCGAAGGATTCTGCAAAAAAGGCAGAGGCGTTTTTAAAGAAAATAAAGCACATTGGTGTAAGAGAAGAATCGGGTCAAAAACTGGTGAAAGAAATTGCAGGCCGCAATGTTCCAGTAGTTTGTGATCCGACATTGCTGTTTACAGGCGATGAATGGATGGCAATCCAAAAGAAAGAGCCTATAGTCGAAGAGAAATATATCCTCTGCTATTTCTTAGGCAACAATCCTCCTCACAGAGAATTTGCAAAACGCTTAAAAGAAGTTACAGGCTGCAAGATTATAGCACTGACACATTTGGATGAATTTGTAAAGAGCGACGAAGGTTATGCTGATGAAACGCCTTATGATATTGATCCGGCAGATTTTCTGAATCTGATTCGGAATGCTGAGTACGTGTGCACAGATTCGTTCCACTGCTCGGTGTTTTCAATCCTTTATAAGCGGCAGTTTTTTACATTCCGTCGTTATAACAGAAATACAAAACAGTCAACAAACAGTCGGTTAGACACACTTTTTAACATGGCAGGAATCACGGGAAGATTACTGACAGGCGAAGAAAATATAGCTGATTGTCTAAAGATAGAAACAGATTTTGAAAGCGTTCATAAAAAGTTAGAAGGAATCCGGCAGAAGTCGTATGAGTATCTTCTGACGGCATTAAAAGATGAAGGGAGTACAGATTTGTGATCGAAATCAATAAAAAACAAGATTGTTGTGGCTGTACTGCCTGTGCAGCAATTTGCCCCAAAGATGCAATTGTTATGAAAGAAGATAACGAGGGATTCCTTTATCCAGCAGTTGATGAAGAAACCTGTGTTAATTGTGGCGCATGTGAGAGAGTGTGCCCAATCATTCATACTGCAAGAGAAAATTTTTTTGAACAAGCTGCGTATATCGTGCAGAATAAAGATCCAAAGGTCTTAAGAGAAAGCACAGCTGGCGGAGCATTTACCGCAATCGCTAAATATGTTTTGCGCAATAATGGTGTCGTGTTTGGTGTGGAATTAGGAACTGACTTAACGGCACACCATATTGCGGTTGAAGCGGAAAAAGATTTACATCGATTCCGTAATAGTAAATATGTCCAAAGTTCTGTGGGGGGGGGTACTCACCGACAGATTAAGTCCTTCTTAGAACAAGGCAGATTCGTATGTTTTAGCGGAACGCCGTGTCAGATAGAGGGATTGAAGAATTTCTTAAAGAAGGACTATGATAATCTGATTACCGTTGATGTGGTCTGCAGAGCCGTCCCTTCTCCTTTGATATTCCGTAAATATGTGGAATATCAGAAGAAAGTGCTTTCAGACAATATAAAGACGGTTCGTTTCCGCGATAAGCATTACGGATATAAATATTCAACGATGAATGTCATAACAGACAGAAATCATGGTAATTACCATCAGGGCGTTGAATCTGATCCGTGGCTAAGAGCATTTTTTTCTAATATTTGTGATCGACCATCGTGCCATTCATGTCATTTCCGAAAGCAGTATCGTGTTAGTGATTTTACGATATGGGATTGCTTTAATGTGGGCAGGTTCTCAAAAGAACTGGATAATGACAAAGGAGCTACGAGAGTTTTGGTGCATACAAAAAAGGGAAGAGAAATCTTTAATGCAATTAAGGACGACTTCTCTTATGTTGAAATTGCGCCGGAAGCTGCTGTAGCTGGTGCAAAAGAAATGAAAGAATCTGTTGCACCGAATGAGAAGCGTGAGGCATTCTTCAAAGACGCAAATAGAATGAGCGGAGAAGAATTGTTTAATAAGTATTTCCCGGAGACCTTTAAGGTGAAAGCGGAACACTGTATCAGGTTGACCTGTTATAAACTGGGTATTTATAGCGTGGCAAAGAAACTATATGTCAGACTAACGCATAAGTACTAAGTTTGCTATTCGTCTTGATTTCTGAATCTGTATTATGCGGAAAGGAAATCAGATGATTGAAATTAAGGATAAAAAAGACTGTGTCGGTTGCACGGCTTGTACAGAGATTTGTCCGAAAAAATGTATCAAGATGAAACCGGATGAAGAAGGATTTCTGTACCCGGTTGTCGATAAAAGTGGATGTGTAGAGTGTAATGCTTGCAACACGGTTTGTCCAATTCAAAATCCCGTCACTGAGGAAGAAAAGCCACAAAAAGCTTATCTGGTTCAGCACAGCAATGAAAAGGTGAGATTGGATAGTTCTGCAGGCGGTGCATTTACTGCTATAGCAACAGTTGTTCTTCAAAAAGGTGGAGTGGTCTTTGGAGCAGCATACGATGAGAATTTTCATGTGCAACATACTTATGTGGAAACTGTTGATGAACTGAAAAAATTCAGAAACAGTAAATATGTTCAAAGCGAACTAGGAGATTCTTTCCATATGGTGAAAGACTTTCTCTGGAAAGGAAGATGGGTCTGCTTTAGCGGAACGCCTTGCCAAATTGAGGGTCTATCCAAGTTTTTGAGAAAACCATATGAAAAGCTGATTTTAGTTGATGTGGTGTGCCACGGTATCCCGTCACCGCTGATATGGAATAAGTATCTGGAATACCAGGAACAGTCATTTCCGAACCCAGATAACATCCGGTTTCGGGATAAATTTTATGGATATAAATATTCCACAATGAGCATTATCCGAAATGGAAAGAATGTATACCATGCAGGATCGCAGCTTGATCCAATGTTGAGAGCCTTTTTCTCAGACGCATGTGATCGGCCATCTTGCTATGAATGTCCTTTCAAAAAGAGATACCGTGTAGGCGACTTCACAATTTGGGATTGCTTTTCTGTATATGACTTCGATAAGAAAATGGATGATGACAAAGGTACGACTAGAGTCCTTTGTCACTCTCAAAAAGCGTCGAGCCTTATGCAGGAGGTAATGGAGTACGCAAGGTGCGAAGAAGTTTCGTCTGATAAGTTGGTTGCAGGTGTAAAAGAAATGTTTGAATCTGTTCCAATGAATCCAAAGCGGACAGTATTTCTGGCTGACGCATCAAAGCTGTCTGGTAAAGAGTTGTTTGAAAAATACTATCCTGTAACGAACAAAGTAAAAGTAAAAACGGCCATTCGGAAGATACTTCTGATGACTGGAATCTATGGAGCAATGAAGAAATGTTTAAATCGGGTGCGAGGGAGATAAAATGACGGAGCCATTTGTAAGTATTATTGTTCCGGTATATAAAGTACCGGAGCAGTATCTAAGAAAGTGCATTGAAAGCACAATGACACAAACACTGAAAAATATTGAAATTCTGCTGGTGGACGATGGCTCGCCAGATCAGTGCTGCAAGATTTGTGACGAGTACGCAGAAAAAGATAAGCGAATTCGGGTATTACATAAGAAAAATGGTGGACTCTCCTCGGCCAGAAATTACGG
>OODU01003810.1_pt1 | contig 10867 bp, 7 predicted proteins | sample 1671171 | NCBI WGS metagenome assembly OODU01 (sample SAMN06348129, study PRJEB24527) | human gut metagenome | biome: human gut; feature: ankylosing spondylitis patient; material: feces | host: Homo sapiens | place: China | collected 2015-10
ATCAAGGTTTTGTGTCGTTCTTTTTTTGTGACACAACTTCTTTATTTTATCATATCCAGAAGTCTTTGTCAAGAACTTTTTAAATTTATTTTTTAATGTTTTGTTGCTTTTCTTGAGCAACTCATATATTTTATCATATTCCCATTCATCTGTCAAGCACTTTTTTATTTTTCTTATTTATTTTCCAAATAAGAGTGAAAAATATTACGGAGAAGGAGGGATTTGAACCCTCGCACCGCGCGAACGATCTACACCCTTAGCAGGGGCGCCTCTTCAGCCACTTGAGTACTTCTCCATAATGCCTAAATAAATGAAAATATTCAATTCCGTTGCACAGTAATGCACAACGCTTTATTATATTATCAAAAAGACTGACTAAAGTCAAGTCTTTTTTTAATTATTTTTTCCATTTTTCTTTTGCAGTCTCATAAAGGTTATTTCCATCTTTATCTATAACTACAATAACAGGCAGATTCTCGATTTCTAATTTACGGATTGCCTCTGTGCCAAGATCATCGTAAGCAACTACATCTGCTTTTTTAATACATTTAGAAAGTAATGCACCTGCTCCACCTACCGCTGCAAAGTATACTGCACCATTTCTCTTCATGGCCTCTATAACTTCCGGAGAACGCTTTCCTTTTCCTACCATGCCTTTTAATCCCTTATCAAGCATTTCTGGAGTATACTTATCCATACGACTGCTTGTAGTCGGACCTGCAGAACCGATAATCTGTCCTTCTCTTGCCGGACTTGGTCCAAGATAATACAGAACATTCCCATTGAGCTCTATTGGTAATGCTTCCCCTTTATGCATACTTTCATACATTCTTTTATGCGCTGCATCTCTGGCAGTATAAATAATTCCGGACAGATATACATAGTCCCCTGCTTTTAAAGTATTGATATCTTCTTCAGAAAGTGGAACCTGAATTGTTCTATTCATAACTGTATACCTCCCCTTATAAACTTCTTACTGCGTGACGATTTACATGACAGCACATATTAACAGCAACAGGCAGACCTGCAATATGTGTAGGATACGTATTAATATTTACAGCTAATGCCGTAACAGTTCCTCCAAGTCCTGCTGCACCAATTCCAAGAGCATTGACTCTTTTAAGGACATCCTCTTCCATTGCTTTTATAGAAGGAAGATCAGAATGTGTTCCTACAGGTCTTGTCAATGCCTGCTTCGCCATGAGAGCTGCTTTTTCAAAGGTACCGCCAATACCAACACCAACTACAACAGGTGGGCATGCATTAGGCCCTGCATCCTGTACAGCAGATACAATAGCATTCACTGCGCCTTCCATACCATCTGCCGGCTTAAGCATAAATACTCTGCTCATATTTTCGCTTCCAAATCCCTTCGGTGCTACGGTAAGCTTAATATTTTCTCCTGGAACGATACTGTAATGAATAACCGCAGGTGTATTATCTTTTGTATTTTCTCTAATAAAAGGATCATTTACTACTGACTTACGCAGATATCCTTCTACATATCCGTCATGTACACCTTTATTGATAGCATCTGCGAGAGAACCTCCCTCAATATGTACATCCTGTCCTACTTCCGCAAAAACGACAGCCATTCCAGTATCCTGACAGATTGGTATCTGTTCTTCTCCCGCAATAGCAAGATTCTCTTTCAACTGATTAAGAATCTGGCAGCCAAGAGGATTCTCCTCCTGGTCTGCCGCTTTATACAAAGCATTCTTCATATCATCGGAAAGATAGTAATTAGCTTCTATACACATTTCTTTTATGTTTCTGGAAATTTCGTCTACATGAATTGAACGCATCTTTTTACCTCTTATATTCAATGACATAACAACTGTGAAAAGCATTCTTATTTATTCATTAAGAAAGCTTCTTTATACTTCTTCCTGTGTTGCTTCTTCCTCTGTGGATTGAGACTCTGCTTCATCCTCTTCTACTTCTGCAAAATCCTCTTCCTCATCAAATCTGACTTTTGCAACGCTGGCAACTTTAATACTGCTTTTTGAATCAATATTAATAAGTTTTACACCGGAGGTATTTCTGCCAATAACAGAAATCGAATCACTCTTCATCCGAATCACAATACCTTCTGTAGTGATCAGCATAATTTCTTCTTCCGGCTTAATTGTCTTCACACCGACAACATATCCTGTCTTGTCGGTGATCTTATAACATCTTAAACCTTTTCCACCACGATGCTGTACGGTAAATTCATCAAGAGGTGTTCGTTTACCCATACCTTTTTCAGATACGATCAATAAATCATCACCTTCAGAACGAATCTGCATTCCAACAACTTCATCTGTATCACCAAGATTCATTCCGATCACACCCATAGAAACTCTTCCGGTTTCTCGTACATCCTGGAGTTTAAATCGGATACACTGTCCTTCTTTTGATACAAGGAAAATATCCTCATTCTCATCTGTCTGCTTTACTTCAATCAGTTCATCGCCCTCTCGCAGGGAGATTGCTGCCAGACCGTTCTTTCGAATATTCTTATACTCATCAAATCCTGTTTTCTTTACAAGACCGTTTCTTGTAGCCATAACGAGGTAATGCTGTTTACCGTCTTCTAATAACGGGATGATCGCTGTAATCTTTTCTTCCGGCTGAAGCTGAAGAAGATTGATAATATTCACTCCTCTTGCCGTTCTTCCTGATTCCGGAATCTCGTATCCTTTGAGACGATATACACGACCTTTATTGGTAAAGAACATAATATAATTATGGGTACTTGTCATAAATAAATCTTCGATATGATCTTCATCAATGACATTCATACCACGTATTCCCTTACCACCACGATTCTGACTGTGGAAGTTATCCGGTGTCATACGCTTAATATATCCCAGTTTAGAGAAAGTAATAATCGCATCTTTTCTTGGAATCAATGCCTCATCACTTAAATCTTCCATATCCATCTCGATGGACGTCCTTCTGTCATCACCATATTTATCACGAATAAGAAGTATTTCTTCTCGGATTACTCCTAAAAGAACCTTTTCATCTGCAAGAATCGCTTCTAATTCCGCAATCTTTTTCTCAAGTTCATCATATTCGTTCTGAAGCTTTTCTCTCTCTAAACCTGTCAATGCACGAAGACGCATATCTACGATTGCCTGTGCCTGTGCCTGTGAGAATTCAAAACGTCTCATCAGATTATCTCTTGCTTCAGAAACATTCTTGGAGGCACGTATGATTTCTATCACTTCGTCAATATGGTCTAATGCTTTTAAAAGACCTTCTAAAATATGCGCTCTTTCTTTGGCTTTATTCAGCTCATATCTCGTTCTTCTTGTGACAACATCCTTCTGATGATCCAGATAATGTACAAGCATTTCTTTTAAGTTAAGAACCTTTGGCTGATTATCTACAAGCGCAAGCATGATGACTCCAAAAGTATCTTGAAGCTGTGTATGTTTAAATAACTGCTTTAATAATACATTGGCATTCACATCTTTACGTGTCTCAATACAGATACGCATACCGCTTCTATCAGATTCATCTCGTAATTCTGTGATTCCATCTACTCTCTTTTCTTTTACTAAATCAGCAATCTTTTCAATTAAACGTGCCTTATTTACCATATATGGAAGCTCGGATACGATAATTCTCTGCTTTCCATTCTTCATTGGCTCAATGTTTGTCACCGCACGTACCTTAATCTTGCCTCTTCCCGTACGGTAGGCCTGGTCAATACCCTTTCGTCCAAGAATAGCTGCCCCTGTCGGGAAGTCCGGTCCTTTTACGATTTCTAAAAGCTCATCAATATCCGTCTCTCTGTCTTCCTGTACTTGATTATCAATAATCTTTACGACACCGTCGATCGTTTCTCTTAAGTTATGCGGCGGGATATTCGTTGCCATACCTACGGCAATTCCCTGTGCTCCATTTACAAGAAGATTTGGAAACCTTGATGGAAGAATACTTGGTTCTTTTTCTGTCTCATCAAAGTTCGGTACAAAATCAACCGTATCTTTGTAAATGTCCGCTGTCATTTCCATGGAAATCTTAGATAATCTTGCCTCTGTATAACGCATGGCAGCCGCGCCATCACCGTCCACAGAACCAAAGTTTCCATGACCATCCACTAGTGGATAACGGGTAGACCAGTCCTGTGCAAGATTAACTAATGCACCATAAATAGAACTGTCACCATGAGGGTGATATTTACCCATTGTATCACCGACGATACGAGCACACTTTCTGTGAGGCTTATCCGGTCCGTTATTCAACTCAATCATAGAATAAAGAATTCTTCTTTGCACCGGCTTTAAACCATCTCGTACATCTGGAAGAGCTCTGGATACAATTACACTCATAGCATAATCTATATAAGATTTTTCCATGGTATTCTTTAAATCCACCTCATGGATTTTATCAAAAATATTACTATCGTCCATTCTATCCTCCTGTTAGATATCCAGATTCTGTACATACTTTGCATTGGCTTCAATAAATTCTCTACGTGGTTCTACACGATCTCCCATGAGAGTATCAAATGTCATATCCAATTCGGAAGCTGCATCATCATCCATATTTACGCGTAATAAAATTCTCTTTTCCGGATCCATCGTTGTCTCCCATAACTGAGATGCATCCATCTCACCAAGACCTTTATATCGCTGGATCTTATTGTTTCCGTCTCGTCCGATATCCGTCAGTATTGTATTTAACTCTTCATCACTGTAGGCATACCACACCTTTTTATTCTTCTCCACTTTATACAGTGGCGGCTGTGCCAGATATACATGCCCTTCTTTAATAAGTTCTGGCATAAAACGATATAAAAATGTAAGCAATAATGTTGCGATATGCGCACCGTCTACATCGGCATCCGTCATAATAATGATCTTATTATATCTAAGCTTTGTAATATCAAAGTCTTCATGAATTCCTGTTCCAAATGCTGTGATCATCGCACGTATCTCATTATTCACAAGAATCTTATCAAGTCTTGACTTTTCTACATTCAAAATCTTTCCTCGCAATGGAAGAATGGCCTGCGTTGCACGACTTCTTGCTGTTTTCGCTGAACCACCCGCAGAATCTCCCTCTACGATATAGATTTCGCAATTCTTTGGATCTTTATCTGAACAGTCTGCCAGCTTACCTGGAAGGCTCATTCCATCAAGCGCAGACTTTCTTCTCGTTAAATCTCTTGCCTTTCTTGCTGCTTCTCTTGCTCTTTGTGCAAGCACCGCTTTCTCACAGATCATCTTTGCGACATTCGGGTTCTGCTCTAAGAAATAAGTAAGCTGTTCACTTACTACACTGTCAACCGCACCACGTGCTTCACTATTTCCAAGCTTCTGCTTTGTCTGGCCTTCAAACTGCGGCTCAGGAATCTTGATGCTGACAATCGCAACCAAGCCCTCCCTGATATCATCACCGGTAAGATTCTGCTCATTATCCTTTAATAACTTATTCTTTCTTGCATAATCATTAAATGTCTTTGTAAGCGCACTTCTAAAACCGGCCAGATGTGTTCCACCTTCCGGCGTTGTAATATTATTTACAAAGCTGTAAACACCTTCGTTATAAGAATCATTATGCTGTAAGGCAACTTCTACGAATACATCGCCCTTCTTTCCCTCACAGTAAATTACGTCAGAATAGAGCACTTCCTTACTTTTATTCAGATATTCTACATATTCGCGGATGCCGCCTTCATAATGGAACGTCATGGAAACTTCTTCTTCTGGTCTTCGGTCTGTAAGAACAATCTTTAAATCCTTTGTTAAAAATGCCATCTCACGAAGACGCTGTTTTAACACTGCAAAATCGAAAACAGTCTCTTCGAAAATGGTCGGATCAGGGAGAAAACGTACTTCTGTACCTCTTCTATCTGTATCTCCTACTACTTTTAACGGATACATAACCTTTCCACGTTCATATCTCTGACGGTAAATCTTTCCTTCATGGAAAATATCTACTTCAAGCCATGTGGACAGCGCATTAACAACAGACGCACCTACTCCATGTAATCCGCCGGATACTTTGTATCCTCCACCACCAAACTTTCCTCCTGCATGAAGGATGGTAAACACAACTTCTACTGCTGGAATTCCCTTTTTCTTGTTAATTCCTACAGGAATACCACGACCATTATCTCTGACCGTAATAGAATTATCTTCATTGATGTACACCTCTACTGTATTACAAAATCCAGCTAATGCTTCATCAACTGCATTATCTACAATCTCATATACCAGATGATGGAGGCCCTTGGATGAAGTACTGCCAATGTACATACCAGGCCTTTTTCGTACTGCTTCAAGACCTTCTAAAATCTGTATTTGATCCGCACCATATTCCTGCCCCGCAGAAATCTGTTCTTCACTCATAATTCAACCTCCTGTCAAAACTTAATCAAATAATTATACCATAAATATTGCCATTTATTCAACTTCTTAAACCAAACCCTCTGTTTTTTCTTCCTGTACACGCCCCTCTGTCACACGAAATACCTTGTCCAGTGAGATACGGCTGTTAACAAAATCATCCAGTCCTGTACATGAGATCAGTGTCTGTATATCCTGAATACTTTCCAACAGCCATGACTGCCTTCCGGCATCTAATTCCGATAATACATCATCAAGAAGTAAGATTGGTTTTTCTCCTGTTACCTGCTCGATCAATCGGATCTCCGATAATTTTAATGACAGTGCTGCCGTTCTTTGCTGTCCCTGCGAACCAAACTTACGAATGTCGATCCCTCCGACCTTAAAACGAAGATCATCCCTGTGTGGACCTGCTGTTGTTGTACCGGAGGATATATCTTTATTCCTTCTTGAATATAACTGCTCTCTGAATTCCTCCGCAGAAACATTTTTCTCATACTCTACTTTCATCTGCTCTTTTCCACCGGTAAGCTGACTATGAATTCTTGCCATCATCTCATCAAGAAATTGTACAAATTCTTCTCTTTTTCTTATGAGAAACTGTCCTGCTGTCAAAAGCTGTTCGTCCCATCCATCCAATGTTTCGATCAATGCCGGATAGAGATTAATCTGTTTTAAAAGATTATTCCGCTCATTTAAAATCTTATTATAAGCAATCAATTGCTGCAGATATCCCTTGTCAATCTGACTTAATTCCATATCAAGAAACCGCCTTCTTCCAGCCGGACCTTCTTTTATGATTGATAAATCTTCCGGTGAAAAAAAGACGATGTGCATCATTCCAAGAAGTTCTCCTGAACGTCGTACCGGCACACCATCTACCGCAATCCCTTTATTCTTATTTTTCTTTAAATGAACATCTAAGCGATGGGATAACGAATCTTTCTGAAAAAAAAGACGAATATGTGCCTCGTCCTCTCCAAAACGAATCAATTCTTTATCTCTGCTTCCTCTGTGAGATCTGGAAGTTCCACTTACATAAATAGATTCTAAAAGATTCGTCTTCCCCTGTGCATTATCTCCAAAAAAAATATTTACTCCAGGAGAAAACTCCACTTTAACCGAATCAAAATTTCTGTAATTATTTAATTCAATCGATTCTACAAACATGGAGTCCTCCCATATATTTATTTTACTACTCGTACTTCGTCGCCTTCAAATTCAAAAACATCACCGTCATAAAGCTTTCTACCTCTTCTGGTTTCCACTTCACCATTAACGGTCACCTGGCCATCCTGAATCAGCATCTTTGCATCAATTCCTGATGATACGATACCAGCAGCCTTCATAGCCTGTCCCAGTTTAATAAATTCATCTCTTAATTTTAATTCCATATTCTTTCTTAAAATTCCTTTCTCATTGTGTCCGCCACTCGCGAACAAGTTCGTTAAAATTTATACATTACTGTTACTTACATTGATTGGTAAGATCAGATACAGATAAGAAGATGTCTCATCTCTTATAATACAAGGGGCAATAGAGTTCATCAAATATATTGTAACTTCTTCTTCATCAATTACTCGAAGAGCATCTACCAAAAACTTTGGATTAAATCCAATCACGATATCCTTACCCTCTTTACTAATTGAGATCTGATCTTTCATAGAACCAATCTGTGAAGAAATCATAAGATTCATCTGTTCATTTTCAATTTTAAGAATAATCGGCTTCTTATCTGATTCTTTTACAAATAAAGTGGAGCGGTCAAGACAACGCAATAATTCCATTTTATTGATTGTCAACTTTGTTTCGTAATCATTAGAAAGCATTTGTCCGATATTATAAAACTTACCTTCTAATAATCTGGAAACTACTTTTGTCTCCCCAAACTCAAATAAAATATGCTTATCTGTTAAATATAAATTAATCGTATCTTTTGCTTCACCTGGAAGAATCTTACTAACTTCGGATAAAGTTTTACCTGGAACGATGACTTCCATTTTAGGATAAGATTCCTGTAATTCAATATTACGAACGGAAATTCTATGACCATCAAGAGAAGTTACTGTCATTTTATTATTTTCAATACTCAAAAGTTCTCCGGTCATTAATTTATTATTTTCATTATCGGATACAGAAAAAATCGTCTGTCTGATTACTTCTTTTAAGTCAAACTGAGAGAGAGTAATTTTGTTTTCTTTTTCAATTTCAGGTAAATGTGAAAAATCGTCTCCCTTTCTTCCCATAATGCTGCACTGAATCTGTTCACATTCAATATTTGTCTTTCCGGCTTCATCCGTTTCGATATAAACATCATTATCAGGAATCTTTTTGATGATCTCTGAAAAGATTTTTGCTTCAAGTGCAATCTTACCAGGTTCAAGAATTGTTCCCTGAATTACTGTTTCTATGCCAAGTTCTGTATCATTGGCAGTTAATTTAATGCAGTCATCAAATGCTTCAATAAGGATACATTGGAGAATTTCCATTGTTGTCTTATTGGACACAGCTTTCGATACGGTATTTACTCCGTATAAAAATTGATTCTTAGGGCATGTTATCTTCATAAATGTGTATAACTCCTTTCGGTGTGAAATATATATAAATATAATAAGTTATCCGCAGTAGTAGTAGTAGGGGGTGTTAGGGATGTGAATAAGTGGTAAGAGGCCGATAATACAAGGATTTTCGAAAAGGATAACTATGAGGATAAGTGTGTGAATAAAAAAATAGTTATCCACATAGAAAAAAGTCCACAAAAGTTATCCACATCCATCCACAGGCAATTCACATCGAATCTGAATAGAATGTGGAAAAAAATAAAGGGTTGTCCCCAGTGTGTGAAGACACCTTTATTTTTTTGTTTCTTCTATATAAATGTACTACGTTGGTGGGTTCAATTTCTTGATGATGATATCAAGGTTGCTTTTAAGGTTTTCGTCTGTTTCAAGCATTTTTCCAATTTTGTCATGACCGTGTATAACAGTAGTATGGTCGCGATTACCCATAATTTTTCCGATATTTTGGAGAGAATAGTCGGTATATTTACGGGAAAGATACATACAAATCTGTCGTGGATTAGCGATTTCTTTATTTTTCTTCTTAGAAATGATGTCAGAAACAGAAATATTATAGTGTTCGGCAACGACATCCATAATCAACTGTGGAGTTACCTCTTTTTGACATTCAATCGTATCTTTTAAAGCATTTTCCGCTAATTCTAAGGTAACAGGCTTCTTTTCAAGATTTGCAAAAACAAAAATTTTATTTAAAGCGCCCTCCAATTCACGAATATTGGAATTGATGTTCGTAGCGACATACTGCATAACTTCCGGATCAATATCAAGACGTTCTAATTCGGCACGCTTTTTTAAGATGGCCATCTTTGTCTCATAATCAGGTGGCTGAATATCTGCAGTGATTCCCCATTCAAAACGAGATCGCAGACGTTCTTCTAAAGTAGCAATCTCTCTTGGATGTTTATCGGAAGAAATGACAATCTGTTTCTTCGCTTCGTGAAGCTCGTTGAATGTATGGAAAAATTCTTCCTGAGTACTTTCTTTTCCTATTATAAACTGTATATCATCGATCAACAGGACATCAATATTACGATATTTGTCGCGAAATTCCTTATTTTTATCATGTTTTAAGGAATCGATCAGCTCATTTGTAAACTTTTCGGAAGTGACGTATAAAACACGCAGATCCGGACGATTATTAATAATATGATGAGCGATAGAATGCATCAAATGTGTTTTTCCAAGACCGGCTCCTCCATATAAAAAGAGAGGATTGTATGCTCCGCCGGGTGATTCGGCTACAGCAACGGAAACGGCATGGGCCATCTTATTGGTAGGACCTACGACAAAGGTATCAAAAGTATATCTTGGATTTAAATTACCAATATATTCTGCAGGAACAGTAACTTTTGCTGGTTCAGGCTGCGATGCTGCAGAATTGGAGTCGGTAAAAAGAATTTTAAATTGCTTTCCAGTAACCTGCTCAATTGCCATAGAGAGGTAAATGTCGTAATATTTGTGTTTTATAAATTCAATTCCTCGTGGTCCACGTACCATAAAAAAAGTAATACTGTCATCTGTAATTGTCTGAATAATTAGTGGTTGTATCCAAGTATTAACGGCAACTTCGGATATTTCATGTTCTTTTACGAGAATATTCAGAATTTCTTGCCATTTTGACTCAATTAATTCTTTCATTGTTAGCTCCATTCTGGTTTAATATGTTGAACTGTTTTAGTAAAAATATCGAGATTAAAAAACAGCTCGGCTTTTAGTATAAGTGTATAACAGAACCGAAGTTTTTTCAATATACGAATCTTGAGAAAATGTGGATAACTTATTGTGGATAACTGAGAAAAATGCTGTTTTTTCAGAGAAAAAAATGAAAAATAACACATTGTGGATAACTTAAACGAAATTATACACATCAAAAATTGCAGATTAACAGTAGCTCTTGACGAATTTTTGCGGCGGAGTTGTGAATATTTCAATAGTTAT
>OODU01003814.1_pt1 | contig 10862 bp, 9 predicted proteins | sample 1671171 | NCBI WGS metagenome assembly OODU01 (sample SAMN06348129, study PRJEB24527) | human gut metagenome | biome: human gut; feature: ankylosing spondylitis patient; material: feces | host: Homo sapiens | place: China | collected 2015-10
AAGAAAAAAACATTAGCAATTTTAATGACAGCGGCAATGGCAGCAGGAAGTTTCAGCACTGTAGCATATGCAGCAGATGATACCACACATATTTATGTACTGACAGCACCGGAAGATCATGGCTGGACAGGTTCTGTTGCAACCTTTGCAAAAGAGAAAATCGAGGAAGTAAACAAAGACGGTAATTATACCGCAGAGCTGATCACTTCTGCAGATGCGGCAGAACAGATTGTGAATATTGAAGACATTGTAGCTTCCGGAGAGGACAATATCGCAGTTGTTATCCAGCCGATTGATGATACTGTTCAGTCAGCAATCCAGCAGTTAGTAGATGCCGAGATTCCATATGTGGCATTTGACCGTATCATTGACGGCGTTTCTGAGAGTGCAGTTTCCAATGTAAAAGGAGACAATGAAGGAATCGGAGCCGCTGCCGCAGCATATTTCGTATCAGAGGGAATGACACCGGGAGAAGAAGTTTATGTATATGAAGGAGATACTTCTTCTGTAACGACACTCCGTGACAATGGATTCACAGAATACCTGACTGGTGAACTGGAATATGACGGTGAAAAGATTGCAGACGATAAGAAATGGACAGAGGATGATCTGAAATCTATTACTTATTCCGGAGCTATGAACTGGAGCCGTTCCGATACTAAGACTTCTTTTGAATCTCTCCTGAGTGACAGTGCGAATGCAGATATTAAATGGTTCTACGCAGAAGATGATGAACTTGCAATGGGAATCCTGGAGGCACTTCAGGGTGGCGGAATCGATGATTCCACGAAAGAAGGCTTTCTTGGAAATAAACCATACATCACAGGCTGCGGCGGTCTTGATGAACTCTATGCGGTAATGCGTGGGGAAAGCTATCAGGATATCGCAGAGCAGTGTGGCGGAATTGTTTCTGTAACTTACAGCCCTGCAATGATTCAGACAGCGATCCAGGATATGGTAGACCATCTGGATGGCAAGGATGTAGAGCAGGATCATGTGATCGCATGCGAGATTGTAAATTCTGATAACGTAAAAGATTATCCGTCATTTTAATTAAATCAGGTAAGTTCCCTATTTCACTTGTGAATAGTAATAAATGGTGAGCGGGGATTTATAAAATTAAGTCATATTTTAGCATGGGGCCGTCCCTTAATCGCCCTTAATGGGGCGGTCCCATATAGTTGTTTGCAGGATATATAAAATACAAAATATAATCTGCGGTCATTGTGAAAATAACGCGACAATTATCAGGAGGAGAACATGAGCTTGTTGTGTATGAGAAATATCTGCAAATCATTTAACGGGATCCCCGTCCTGAAGCAGGTAGAGCTGACGATAGAAAAAGGGGAAGTCCATGCGCTGCTGGGAGAAAACGGAGCAGGGAAATCAACGCTGATGAATATCCTTGCCGGTGTTTTTCCGGCAGACAGCGGAGAGATGGAATTTGATGAAAAAAAGATAAAAAAAATGACGATCCAGCAGTCTGAAAAAATGGGAATCGCCTTTGTCCATCAGGAACTGAATCTGTTTAATGACCTGAAGGTCTATGAGAATATTTTTCTTATGAAAGAATATAAAAGAAAGGCCGGAGCACTGGACAAAAAGCGGATGATCCGGGAAACACAGCAGCTTTTTACAGAACTCGGGGTAGAGATCAATCCGGAAGAAAAAGTAGAAAATCTTAAGACCAGCCAGAAACAATTGCTGGAGATCTCAAAAGCACTGTTTTTTAAGGCAAAACTGCTGATACTGGATGAACCGACCACTTCGTTGAACAATGATGAAGTAGAGCATCTGTTTCAGATCATCAGAAATCTGAAAGACAAGGGAACATCTTTTATCTTTATCTCTCACAAGATGCCGGAGATCTTTCAGATTGCTGACAGATATACAGTTTTACGAAATGGTGAATTCGTGCAGGCCGGAAAGATCTCTGAGATCACGCAGGAAGAGATGACGGATCTGATGGTAGGAGAGAAGCTTTCCCATCAGGAGATTTATCAGGCAAGGGAACCTGGTGAGAATATTCTGGAACTTGACCATCTGTCCGGATATGGTTTTTCCGATGTAAATTTTACAGTGAAAAAAGGCAGTATCGTAGGTCTGACAGGTCTGCAGGGTTCCGGAAGTAGTGAATTGTTGCAGGGACTTTTCGGGGCAGTGCCTGTCACTGGTGGGACACTGAAACTTCATGGGAAAGATTGTAAGATCCGTAGTATTCAGGGAGCTATGAAAGCAGGCATTGCGATGCTGGCTTCCAACAGGAAAGAGAATTCGGTGATCCCGGATATAAGTATTCTGGAAAATATGTATCTTTCCGAACAGGTCCTTTCAGCCAGACATCCTTTCATTTCGATCGGAAAAGAGAGAAAACGCTATGAGAGATACAAAGAGATGCTCTCTGTAAAAGCAGAAGATCCTGATGATCCAATCACTTCCTTAAGTGGTGGAAACCAGCAGAAAGTATTTCTGGCACGATGGCTGAACACAGAAGCAGACATCCTTCTTCTGGATAATCCAACGCAGGGGATTGATGTAGGAGCCAAGGCAGAGATCTATAAACTGATCCTGAAACTGGCAGATACCGGAAAGACGATCCTGATCAATACACTGGAGATTCCGGAGCTTGCGAAGGTGGCGGATTATTGTGCGGTATTTTATGAAGGAACTGTTATAAAAGTCCTTAAACATGAAGAAATCGATGAAAAAACAGTAATGCTGTATTCCACAAATGCAGCGCAGAAGGGAGAATAAACATGAACAAGAAAAAATCAGCTTCTGCAGGAATCATGAGCTTCTGCGGAGAATACAGTTATATATTGGTGTTTGTTGCAATTTTTGCAGTATATGCCTTTACATCCAGCGGACTTACCTGGAGCGGGGTAATGAACGTATTTCGACATTCAGCGGTGATCGGGATCATCGGGCTCGGCATGGGACTTGTATGTCTTACTGGTGAGATTGACCTGTCTGTAGGGGCAATGCTTGCTCTGGATGGCGGTTTTTCCGTTATGATCTTTAACATGACAGACAATATTTTGCTTACTTTTCTGTTTGCGGTTGGATTTGGCGCAGTCTGTGGACTGGTAAACGGGGTTATGGTAGGCCTGATAGAAATGCCTGCATTTATTGTGACTCTGGCAACCATGCTGATGTACCGTTCTTTTGCACAGTATTTCTGCCAGCATGTGGATAAAGCACTCATTGGAAACGGCAGCTCTGTATATAAGATGGCAAATGATAAAAGCTCCTATCAGATGCTCTACAACATGGGAAACGGAAAAGCAGCCAGCATTCCTTATGTGGGAATCGTACTGATCGTGCTGACTGTATTGTTTGTGTTTCTCACAACAAGCACGAAATATGGAAAAAAAGTCTACGCGGTAGGAAGTAATCTGAAAGGGGCAAGAATGGCGGGAATCAGTGTACCTGCCATGAAGATCTCTGTATTTGTGATCTGTGGGGCACTGACAGGTGTGGCTGCTTTTCTTTGGATTGCAATGAACGCCTCGGCAGACCCGGCAACGACAGGAACAAGTTATGAGATGTATGCGATTGCAGCAGTTGTACTTGGCGGAATCAGTATGTCTGGTGGGAAAGGAAAATGTCTGGGAATCCTGTTTGGAGCTATGTCGTATACGGTCATTGACAAGATTATTGTCAGTCTGAAGATGGATTCCTTGATTAATAATGCAATTAAGGGTATGATTTTATTAATCGTAATCATGATTCAGGTAGCAGGACCGAAGATTCGTGGAAAGTTGCATAAATAAATGGGAGCGCGTATCTGGTTAATCAGGAAATTAAACAAGGAGGCTGTACATGAGAAAAACAGGATTTGCCACGATCGGCACAAGTAAGATTACAGAGCAATTTTTGCAGGCTGCAAAAGAATATCCGGAGTTTCAGTATGTAGCTGCTTATTCCAGAGATATGAAAAAAGCAGAGAAATTTGCCGGCATACATGGAGCTGAAAAAGCTTATAACAGTCTGGATATGTTGTCAGCAGATCCGGAGGTGGAAGCTGTTTATGTGGCAACTCCCAATCATATGCATTATGAACAGGTAATGAAGCTTCTGAATACAGGAAAACATGTTCTCTGTGAGAAATCTCTTGCATCAAATCATAGGGAAGCAGAAGAGATGTTTCAACTCGCATATGAAAAGAAACTCGTCCTTCTGGAGGCTATGCGTACAGCTTTTGATCCGGGTATGGAAGTTATAAAAAAGAGCCTGAACAGAATTGGTGAGATTCGAAAAGCGACATTTATATATTGCCAGTATTCCAGCAGATATGACAGCTTTAAAGAAGGAAAAGAGCACAATATCTTCAACAGGGAATGTTCAGCAGGAGCGTTGATGGATATCGGTGTTTACAGTATACATACACTACTGGATCTGCTTGGAAAGCCAGATACTATCTGCGGATTTTCTGTAAAGCTCAGGGGTGAAATTGACGGAGCAGGAACGATTCTTGCTAAATATCCCGATAAAATAGCAGAAGTGTCCTATTCCAAGATCACGGATTCGCTGTTGCCAAATGAGATTCAGGGCGAAAATGGAGTGCTGCAATTCTGGGGAAATATCAACAGCCCTGAGAACGTGAAGATTATTTTCAGAGACGGAAAAGAAGAAACTCTTTATCATAGAGAAACAGAAAATGCCATGAAATATGAACTGGAACATTTCCTGAAAATGATCGATGGGAAGGAGTCAGCAGTAAGACATACACAGCGTTCTCTGAATGCGTTGGAGCTGATGGATGAGATGCGGAAGCAATGCGGAATTTCATTTCCGGCAGATATAAAATAAGCAGATCTGTAACTGGTAAACGATTTGCAGACAGACTTAATGATGACAGGACGGTAACCGGAAATGCGATTGATGAGATTCTGAAATGCACCAGAATCGTGATCGCCCACAGGCTTTCTACTATTCGCCAGGGGAAAGATAAGCCGGAGAGAGAAGCTGATTTGTGCTTCAAAGTTTTATGTGACAAATGAAACAACCTATGATATCATAAAAATATATAAGCGAAAATGACTTTTGCGGAAACGAAAGTATCTTTATTTTTTTATGCGTATGCTTCCTAATGTGGAAATGAGGTATAGTTACTTGCAGGTAGAGAAGTATATTGCGGATAAAATAACATCTTTATGTGAAAAGCGTGATATCAGTAAATACAGATTATCGCAACTGTCGGGAATTTCCCAGTCGTCACTGGGAAGGATCATGGCGCAGGAAAACCTGCCGTCGCTGATCACACTTGAAAAAATATGTGCAGCTTTGGGCGTGACATTATCGCAGTTTTTTCAGGAAGGTAATTCAGAGAATCTGACAGAAAAACAGAAAGAAGTTCTAGGGATATGGAACGATCTGAATGCAAATGAGCAGGAAACAGTAATGTCAATGCTTCGTGGACTTCGGAAGTAGGAGAACGGTTCGATGTATATATCGGCTGTTCTTTTTTTGTTTTTGAACGTTAAAACGGTAATGTTTTTCTTGTGTACAGTAGAGCACCATAGTATAATAAAACCAGTTTTTTTGCATAAGTTTAAAATCTATAATAAGGAAATCGGCAAACCAGATGAAAGTCTGGGACGCAAAGCTACAGGGCCTGTAAAATGGCAGCCAGTTGCATGAAATGAGGTGCACTGTCTGTCTGACAGTGTTTTTTTACGGTGTTATTTCATAGACGTAACAACAATGATTTTATCAGGAAAGAAAGAGGTAAAGTATGAAAAAGGCAAAACGTTGTCTGATAGCAGTGGTGTCAGGTGTACTTGTAGCAACTGCTGTCTTGTCTGGATGTGGACAGTCAAAGAAAGAAGTATCTAAAAACGATGATCATCTTACCGTTTATCTGTGGGAAAATCGTTTGATGAAAAATATTGCACCCTATATCCATGAACAGTTTCCTGATCAGGATATTGAATTTATTATTGGTAACAATGATACCGATTTATACAGTTATTTTAAAGAACATGATGAATTACCGGATATCATAACAGTACGTCGATTCTCTGGAACAGATGCACAGGACTTACAGCCTTATCTTATGGATTTTGCTTCTTATGATGTTGTTTCCAAGTACTATTCTTATGCGGTGCAATATTATAAGAATGAGGAGGATGAAATCCAGTGGCTGCCAATCTGTGGTATTCCGCAGACGATCATTGCCAACAAAACACTGTTTGATCAGTATGGCGTAAAGATTCCAGAAAATTATGAGGAATATGTACAGGCCTGTCAGCAGTTTTATGATAATGGCATAAAACCGTATTCCATGGATCTTGGGGAAGACTGGTCTAATAATGAAATCATCCAGGCGGCGGCAATCGGTGAGTTTACAAGCCTGGATGGTATTGAATGGCGAAACGGTGCAGAGACTGCAGCGGATGAAGTGAAGTTTGATGATACATTATGGAAACGTATTTTTTCAGAAACCAGTCAGTTTCTTAAGGACTCGCACTTTGGTAAAGAAGATATCAATATTGACATCGATACAGGAACCCAGATGTTTGTCGAGGGAAAATCAGCAATGTTTCATGGACATCCGACGGTTATGCAGCAGCTGCAGAAACAGATGGATGCGGAGCTGATCCGTATTCCTTACTTTTCACAGACATCGGATGAATCCTATGTGTACATGACTCCGTCCTTAAACATTGCATTTAACAAAAACCTGGAAAAAGACCGGGAGAAACTGGATACTGCACTGGATGTGCTGGATTGTATGATTTCAGAAGAGGGGCAAAAGCTGATTGCGGATGGAAGCGGTGTTATTTCATTGAATACAGATGTTCCAACCATGATGCAGGATGTGCCTGGACTGGAAGATGAAATTAAAAATAATGCTGTTTATATCCGATATTCCGCTCAAAAATCATTTGATGCAAGTCTTGAGGCTGTTCACGGATTACTGTCAGGGGAAATGGATGAAACACAGGCTTATGATACTTTTCGCAGTGTAATGAATCGTAAAGATCCAGAAGAAAAAGCAACGGTGAATTTTGAAAATGAATATTCCATTTCACTGAACGATAGAAATGGCCGTGATGCAGCATCTTCCATTTTAACTACGATCAGAGAAGAAAATGATGCACAGCTGGCTCTGGCACCATATTATTATTTCACTTCCTCTATGTACAAAGGAGAATGCACCAGCAGCCGGGTTGGGATGATGACAGCGAAGAGTTCAGATACAGCATTATATGTTGCAAAAATCAATGGTAAACAGGTTTATGAACTCGTGGAAAATTATCTCGCCGATGCTGATGAGAATTTTTATGTAACCAATAAATACGAATTACCAATCGCATCCGGTATGAAAATGATCGTCAGTCAAGAGGAAAGTGGATTTTCGTTAAAAGACTTAACAGTTAATGATAAGAAAATAGACAAAGAAAAGGAATACTCGATTCTTCTTACAGACACCACAATGTCTGTTTTGAAAAAAATAAATCCGAAATGTGAGATTGAGCAGCTTAAAGATACAACATTATCAAGTGCATGGATCGAAGCAATGTCAAAAGGACAGCAGCCGTCAGCACCGGAAGACTATATAGAGGTTGAACAGTAAAAGTGGAGATAGAACAAACGGTAAATAAAAGAAAAAAAATAACAAGGCTGTTGCTTATACTACTTATTATTCTTTTAAGCTTAGTTTGTATAAAGTATCTTATAAGTAAGTCTAGCAAGTATATCAGCGAAAATGGAAAAAGCAGTATGGGAGCTGTTGTTGAACAGATACAGCAGACCTATGATCTTCAGGTGAGTGGATACTACAGCCAGCTGCAGTTGGTTGAGGAATTTTTACTTCATGAGAGGGAGCTGTCTCTTGAAACGGATGTGAACAAAAGTTTCTTTGAAGCATGGGAAAAAGAATCGGAAAGTACACTTATATTCCTTCAGGAAAATGGTCAGGCAATATCAGCAGGTGGAACAAAAATGCGGATTGATATGCCAAGTAAACTTCTGCTGGACTTAAAGAATGGATACAATATTGGAAAACTGGTGCGTCTTGATTATGATCAGAAGAAAAAAGACGGTTATCTGGTTGCGATTCCATGTCAGGAATACACGATCAATGGGGAAACTTATACGGCAATTGGAACTGTGTATGATCATTCGAAACTGGATTCCATGTTAAAACTGAAAGGTTATGATGGGAAAGCATATTTGTTCATGCTGGATGATGACGGAAATATTACGTATACGAACCTGAGTGGTGATAAATACCTTCGTAATTATTCTTTGTTAAAACATTTAAAAGGGGAACAGGCTATTACAGAAGAAGAGGCTGATTTGTTCAAAAAGAAGTTTGATAACAGAGAATCCGGAGTTGCACTTTTGGGAAAACAGAACCCCTATTATCTGGGGTATTGCCCGATAGAAAGCAACAACACCATTTTGGTATGCATTGTGGCAAAGGGAGTTGTTGACAATGTGCTGACGGATTACCAGAAAACGGTGTTGTTTACAACAATACTCATGGCAGGTTTTATACTTTTACTTTTTGCCGGATTATTCTACAGTATTTCCAGACTTAGTCTTGCAGATCAAAAAGCAGAATATGAAAAAAGAAATAATGAACTTCATTTACAAACAATGAAGGAAATGGAAGTAGTCAATCAAAAACTGAAAAAGGCAAAGAACGTTGCAACAGAGGCTTTACAGACAGCTGAAAATGCAAATAAGGCGAAAACGGATTTCCTGTCTAATATGTCACATGATATTCGTACACCTATGAATGCAATCATTGGTATCACATCTTTGATCAGACATGATGCAGGTAATAAAGCAAAAGTTATAGAGTATGCAGATAAAATAGATATTTCATCACAGCATCTGTTAGGAATCATTAATGATGTTTTGGATATGAGTAAGATTGAAGCAGGAAAAACAGTCTTCAAGTATTCTGACTTTTCTATTCTGGATCTTATGCAGGAACTTGACACTATATTTCATACTCAAATATATGAAAAGCAGCAGACCCTTACAATCATAAAAGAAAATATTCAGCATGAGTGGGTGAATGGGGATCAGGTTCACCTGATGCAGATTTTCAGCAACCTGCTTTCCAATGCAGTGAAGTATACCCAGGAAGGTGGGGAAATTCAGTTCTTTGTAGAAGAATGTGAGACAAAGTCATCTGTCTATGCAAAGTACCGTTTCTTAGTTAGTGATAATGGTATGGGAATGTCGGCAGATTTCAAAGAGACAATCTTTGATCCGTTTACTCGCGCTGAAAGTTCTGTGACTAATAAGGTACAGGGAACCGGACTTGGAATGGCTATTACTAAGAACCTGGTTGAGGCAATGGGAGGTACCATCGATGTGGACAGTGAACTGGGACAGGGAAGCTGTTTTGAGGTTCTCATGGATCTGAAAATTGCAGAGGATAGAACGGTTGCTCTGGCGGCACAAGAAGAAACAGATGAGCAGGATGGTAATCTTCTGCAGGGAATGAGATTCCTGTGTGCAGAAGATAATGAGCTGAACGCAGAGATCCTGACGGAACTGTTAAAGATTGAAGGTGCGGAATGTACCATCTGTGAAAATGGCGAAGAGATTTTGAAAGCATTTGAGCAGTCTGCTCCAGGTGATTATGACATGATCCTGATGGATGTGCAGATGCCTGTTATGAATGGTTATGAGGCAACGAAGGCAATCCGCAGAAGCTCCCATGAACTGGCAAAGACGATTCCGATCATTGCCATGACTGCGAATGCATTTTCAGAAGATATTCAGCATTCCCTTGCGGCTGGCATGAATGCACATGTTTCAAAACCAGTTGAGATGAAGGTGCTAAAAAAGACGATAAGAAGTATAAAATCAGGCGGGGGGGGTACCGAACCGCAGGTCACTGTACAGTGACGAATGGAAAGTAACCGGATATATCTGCCACGATAAAAGCGACGGTGGATAATAACAGTCAGATGTATAGAATGAAATTGCATACATTGTGGTCGCCTTTAAAGAAGGATGGATACATTGGAATCATTGGATATTTTGACACTGTAAAATAAGTATGAAGATTACAATCATAGAGTGTATGGAATCAAATCCATATGCTTTTTTTCTTGAAATAAGTATAAAAAGTTAAGTGGGGAGAGTAACAAGATGCAATTGGGAAGGATAAATTTTCCAAAGGAAGACAGGTAGAAGGCATGGTATTGTGTTTGGTAAAAAAAGGGGGGGAATAGTGGTATAATTCTCTTATTGATAGATTTTAATAACAGGAGGCTTATACCATGGAACGAGTAGTAAATTTTTTAAAAGAAGCGGAAACATATTATTTGGCAACAGTGGAAGGAAATCAATCAAGGGTAAGAACTTTTGGAACAGCACATATTTTTGAAGGAAAACTGGATATTCAAACCGGAAAGGTGAAGGATATTTCAAAACAAATTCATGCAAATCCAAAGGTGGAAATCTGTGCATTTAAGAATGGAGAGTGGCTTCGTGTAGCAGGCGAACTTGTAGAAGATGATAGAAGAGAAGCAAGACAGTCTATGCTTGATGCCTATCCATCTTTAAAGAACATGTACTCAGCATATGATGGAAATACAGAGGTATTCTATTTTAAGAATACGACAGCTACATTTTCAGCATTTACACATAAACCGGAAGTAGTGAAGTTCTAAGGATAACATAAGATGGCGAAAAGTAAGAAGACAAAAATCCATAAAAAGATAGATGGTCAGCTTTTACAGATGAACAAGAAGTTTAGTAATCTCAAGGTGATGAAGGATATTGTTTCCATGATTCAGAAACCAAAATGGATGCAGGAATCAGAGACATTCCTATGACACAGATGGTATATGATGCGTTCCGTAAACAGAGAGAGCTGAACCTGA
>OODU01003818.1_pt1 | contig 10856 bp, 9 predicted proteins | sample 1671171 | NCBI WGS metagenome assembly OODU01 (sample SAMN06348129, study PRJEB24527) | human gut metagenome | biome: human gut; feature: ankylosing spondylitis patient; material: feces | host: Homo sapiens | place: China | collected 2015-10
AGGCAAAAAGATAAAGAGGTAAACACATGAAACAGGGATTTATCAAAGTTGCAGCGGTCACAGTTGATATTCGTGTGGCGGATGTCTGGCACAACTGTAAGGAAATCTGCAAACGTATGAAAGAAGCTGAGAAGGCAGGCGCAAAGATCATTGTATTTCCGGAGCTTTGCCTGACCGGGTATACTTGCAGCGATCTTTTTACACAGGATATACTGTTAAAAGAGGTGCGCAGAGCACTTGCAAAAGTTGCAGAAGAGACCAGGCATACAGAAGCACTTGTATTTGTTGGGCTTCCACTTGCAATTGATGGAGAGCTTTATAATGTTGCGGCCGCATTAAATGACGGAAAGATCCTTGGCTTTACAACCAAGACATTTCTTCCGAATTATGGGGAATTTTATGAGATGCGTCAATTCCGTCAGGGACCGAAAAAAGCAAGAGTGATTTCTTATGAAGGGGAAGAAATCCTGTTTGGGCCGCAGATCCTGTATCAGGCGGCAGAGATGGATGATCTGGTCGTATCGGCAGAGATCTGTGAGGATATCTGGTCACCAATCCCGCCGAGCATTGAGGCGGCAAGAGAAGGCGCGATCATCCTGGTCAACTGTTCAGCAAGTGATGAGACGATCGGAAAGGATAGTTACCGGGAGGAACTGATCAAGGGACAGTCTGCAAGACTGATTGCAGGTTATGTCTATGCAAATGCCGGGGACGGAGAGTCTACGACGGATGTGGTATTTGGCGGACACAATATTATTGCAGAGAATGGGACGATCCTGAAAGAAGCAAAGCGGTTTGCCAACGAGATGATCGTCAGTGAGATTGACATTTTCCGTCTTTTAAGTGAACGGAGAAAAAATACAACTTTCCAGACAACGGAAGAACGTCATCTTCCAAAAGTACTGTTCCACATAAGTGTGGAAGAGACAGCACTTACCAGAAGCTTTGCACAGACACCTTTTGTTCCACAGAATATGGCAGAGCGGGAAAAACGCTGTGAAGAGATTCTGATGATACAGGCAATGGGACTGAAACAACGCCTGGTGCATACCCATTAGAGAACAGCGGTAGTCGGAATTTCAGGTGGTCTTGATTCTACACTGGCACTGCTTGTGACGGCAAAAGCATTTGACATGGCAGGGAAAGACCGAAAGGATATCATTGCGGTAACGATGCCTTGTTTTGGGACGACGGACAGAACCTATCAGAATGCCTGCCTGATGTCAAAAAAGCTGGGAGTCACTTTAAAAGAGGTGCCGATCGCGGATGCAGTCCATGTGCATTTTCACGATATCGGACACGATGAAGCGGTGCATGATGTGACCTATGAGAATTCACAGGCAAGAGAGCGTACCCAGGTGCTGATGGATATTGCTAACCAGGAATGGGGCATGGTCATCGGAACCGGAGATATGTCGGAGCTGGCTCTTGGGTGGGCGACTTATAATGGAGATCATATGTCTATGTACGGAGTCAATGCATCTGTTCCGAAGACACTGGTACGCCATCTGGTTCAGTATTATGCGGATACCTGTGAGGATCAGGAGCTGAAAGAGGTACTTCTGGATGTTCTTGACACACCGGTAAGTCCGGAACTTCTTCCACCGAAGGATGGCGAAATCGCCCAGAAGACGGAAGACCTTGTAGGTCCGTATGAACTGCATGATTTTTATCTGTATTATGTTCTGAGATTTGGCTTTGAACCGTCAAAGATCTATCGGCTCGCAAAGCTTGCATTTGAAGGAACTTATGACAGCGTGACGATCATGAAATGGCTGAAGACCTTTTACCGAAGATTTTTTGCGCAGCAGTTTAAGCGCTCCTGCCTGCCGGACGGACCGAAGATCGGTACGGTGGCACTTTCACCGAGAGGAGACTGGAGAATGCCGAGCGATGCGTGTGCGGCAGTCTGGATGCAGGATCTGGAAGCACTGGAAAAATAGAAAAGAATGTACAGGGGGTACATTCTCGCATAAAGTGTCAGTGACACTTATCAGGCAATGATAAAGGGAAGTCTGCGAAAGTGCAGGCTTCCCTTTTTTAAATTATAATTTTTAAAGCTTGATATTTTTAAACAGATCTCCAAGGCTGGTTCCGATTGCTTCTGCTTTCGGAATTTCTACGTGTTCCAGCTCTTCCTCCTGTTCTTTTTCAGCATCTTCGGCAAGAGCCTTGATACTGAGGCTGATCTTACCGTCTTTGATACCGATGACTTTGACATCTACTTCGTCCCCAACGTGAAGTACCTGGTCTGCTGATTTGATTCTCTGGGTACTGATCTGGGAAATGTGAACCAGACCGGAAAGACCGTTCTCGAGACGTACAAAAGCACCGTAGGACTGAAGCGATTCAACGGTACCTTTTACAACACTTCCAACTTGTACAGATGCAAGTTTTTTTGCATCTTCTGCTTTTTTCTGTTCTCTTAAAATCTCACGTGCAGATAAGATCAGGCGTCCTTCTGCCTGGTTTGCTTCGATCACGCGGACATCAATTTCTTTTAGAAGATAAGTCTCCAGATCTTCGATATAAGAAAGAGAAAGGCGGGATGCCGGGATGAATCCTCGAAGTCCTTCGACCATGGCGATGACACCACCATTTACGATTCCTTCTACTTTTACGTGAAGATTGGTTCCCTCTTCCTGATAACGTGCGACCACATTCCATGGATTGGCATCATCGAAATGATCTTCGTAGTCTGCCATGCTTTCTGTCTGTTCCTGTAATTTTTCGTTTTCCATCTTAACACCTCTGTTAGTTTATTTTTCTGAACGTATGCTCAATATGTTTATTAGTATAACACATTTTTGTATAGATAAAAAGTATGGATTCCAGATGGTTAGACGGTTAAATTGTGCTTAATGAGAAAAAATCGTTATTATGTACGAAAATTGTGGTAAAAATTTGTGTATATTTTGATTAGTGAAATTTGTGAAAAAAGTTGACAAAAGAAAAAATAAATTGTATATTACCAACATAAGGACATATTAAGGACAATGTCCTAAACTAAAAGGCAAAGGAGAATTTAAAATGAAGGGAAACGTGAATTATCTGGAACTGGCAAACAGCCCTCTGATGTGGGTGAGTGCCGCAATAGCAGTAGGAATCGTAGTTTTTCAGTCCGTACTGTTTTTCAGGAAGTCGCTCAAAGCAGCAAAAGAGATTGGAATTGAACAGGAAAAGATCAATATGGCAATTAAGAGTAGTGCCATTTCCTCAATTGGACCATCTATTGTAATCCTGGTAACAATGATCTCCCTGATCGTATCAATGGGAGCACCTGTTTCATGGATGAGACTTTCTTTCATCGGATCCGTTAACTATGAAGCAATGGCAGCCGGATTTGGCGCACAGGCAATGGGCGCTACACTGGAGAACCTGACACCGGTTGCATTCGCCTGTGGTGTATGGACCATGATCTGTGGTTCACTTGGATGGCTGATCTTCACACTCCTTTTCACAGATAAGATGGATAAAGTAAACCATCTGATGTCAAAAGGAAATTCCAAAATGGTTCCGATCATTTCAGCAGGAGCGATGCTTGGTGCATTTGCAAACCTTGCATCAGGAAACTTCTTCAACGAAAAGAATCAGTTTGCATTTGGCGGAGCACCGGCAATCGCAACAATCGTAGGATGCATTCTTATGATGATCCTGACAAAGGTAGCGAAAGAAAAGAATATTGGATGGCTCAGAGAATGGGCCTTTGCAATTTCCATGTTCTCAGGCATGCTCATTGGTTACATTTGGAACACTGTATTTTAATAGGAATGAGAGGATAAAGATATGAATAAAGAATACTACAACAAAGTCTATATACCTGATATTGTCAAATGGGGGAAAATCACCATGTTATTAGGTATCATTACATGTTTCGGACCGGCACTTGTTATCTCGGTCATTTACGGATGTATGCCGCCGGTATCAGCAATCATCGCAGGTACAATTGCACAGATCAGTGTAAGTGGAGCATTTTACATTGTAGAACCGATTTCTTACTTCCCGATTCTTGGAATCCCGGGAACCTACCTGACATTCCTTTCAGGAAATACATCCAACATGCGAGTTCCATGTTCTTCGGTAGCACAGGAAGCAGCAGGTGTTGAAATGGGAAGCGACAAAGGTTCTGTTGTATCAACCATCGGTATCGCTGTATCGATCATCGTAAATATTGTGATTCTGACAATCGGAGCAATTGCAGGAAACGCAATTATCGGTATGATGCCAGAAGGATTCAAGCAGGCCCTCAACTTCCTTCTTCCGGCACTTTACGGAGCTGTATTCGGACAGTTCGCAATCACAAGACCGAAGCTTGGTGTAGTTGCAGTAGTTATTGCATTTGCAATGAACTGGCTGATGAAAAACGGATTCTTATCCTTCTTAAATGGAACAACGTCATACGTTGTTATCATGGTAGACGTATTTGGATCTATTTTCGCAGGAAAGATTATCTACAAGAAAGAGCTTGAGGACTAAGTCCGGAAAGGAAAAACGATGTTATCGAGAGAAAGATTACAGGAAAGATTTATTGAGATGATCAAGATCTACAGCCCGTCAAAAGGGGAAAAAGAGATGGCGGACTGGATAGAAAACTGGCTGAGAGAGCGGAACATTCCGTTCCAGTCAGATCATGCCGGGGAAGCTTATGGTGGAAACGGCAGAAATATCGTTGCATTTGTAAAAGGAAATACGAAGGAACGTCCACTTGGATTTGCAGCACATATGGATCAGATTGAGCCTTGCAGAAATGTAAATCCGGTGATCAATGGAAACATCATCAGTACCGACAAGACAACAACACTTGGCGGAGATGACAAAGCTGGAATTTCAGCAATCATGGAAGCGGTAGAAGATATCATTGAAAGCGGTGTACCGCACAGAGATATTTATCTTGTATTTACCTGCTCCGAAGAGATTAGTATGATGGGAACAAAGCACATGGATATGTCTATGCTGCCATGCAAGGAATTGGTTGTTGTAGATGCAACCGGTGGAGCAGAGACTCTCGCATACAAAGCACCGGCAATGGAAGCGATTGAGATTACTTTCAAAGGAAAGAAAGCGCATGCCGGAATTGAACCGGAAAAAGGAATCAATGCAATTGTTGTGGCATCAAAGGCAATCAGTAAGATGCACATCGGACGTATTGATTATGAGACAACCTCTAATATCGGACATATTGAAGGTGGATCTGCAACCAACATCGTAACAGATGAGGTTACATTTACCGCAGAGATCCGTTCACACAGTATGGAAAAGCTGGCTGCAGAGGTTGCACATATGGAACAGTGCTGCAAGGAAGCTGTAGAGGAAATGGGAGCCTGTTATGAGATGAAGCATGAGATGGCTTACCCGGTCCTGTCGCTGGAAGAAGACTGTGAATTGATCCAGGATACTGTAAATGCAATGGCAGAAGAAAGAATTACAGCAAATAAAATGATCATCGGTGGCGGAAGTGATGCAAATGTGCTTGCGGGACACGGATATAAGAGCGTCATTTTGGGATGTGGAATGATCAATGTACACACAGTAGAAGAAGCGCTTGATACAGATGAGACCTGGAAAGTGACAAAAGTACTGAGAAGACTGATGGGTGCAGAATAGGAGATGGACGACATAGATGGAAAAAGAAGAACTGAAGCAGAGATGTCTGGACGCGATTGACGAGAACAGAGATCTGATCATTCAGCTTGGTGATGATGTATATAAAACGCCTGAACTTGGCTACAAAGAATTTAAGACTACAGAAAGAATGATAAAGGCATTTCAGGAGATTGGAGAAGAGCCGGAGACGGAAATTGCATATACTGGCTGTAAGGTTTCAACTCCGAAAAAAGGGAATACAAGAATTGCCGTGATCGGAGAGCTGGACTGTATCCAGTGCAAAGAACATCCGGACAGTACGCCAGAAGGAAATGTTCATGCCTGCGGTCATCATGCACAGCTTGCAGATCTGTATGGATGTGCGATTGGTCTTTTAAGATCCGGAGTGATGAAGGAACTGGGTGGAGCGGCTGATTTTATTGCGATCCCTGCGGAAGAATGCGTAGATTATGATTATCGCGACAGTCTGATCCGTGAAAATAAGATCAGTTTTTACGGCGGCAAGCAGGAATATTTAAAACGTGGTGGCTTTGATGATGTGGATATGGCATTGCAGTGTCACATGATGGAAATTGGAAATGGCAGACATTGCACGATTGATACCGACTGCAACGGATTTGTGACAAAGACGGTAACATTTATCGGAGAAGCTGCGCATGCAGGTTTCGCACCACATGAAGGAATCAATGCGTTAAATATGGCAGAGTTGGCACTGAACAACATTCATGCACTCCGTGAGACTTTTCAGGAGAAAGAAAAGGTTCGTGTAAGTGCAATCATTACAGAAGGCGGAGATCTGGTAAATGTAGTTCCTGCTGTTGTGAAGATGCAGATCATGGTACGTGCTTTCACAATTGATGGAATGCTGGATGCCAGTAAAAAAGTGAACCGTGCGTTAAAAGCCGGAGCACTTGCAATCGGAGGAAAAGTCGAGATTGACGATAAGATCGGATATCTTCCGATGAATACCAACCGTGAGCTTTCAGCATTATATAAAGAAAATATGATCGAATATACAGGGGCGGAAAAAGATTCATTTGTAGAGCTTTATGAGACAGCAGGTTCTACAGATCTGGGGGATCTTTCTCAGATCATGCCGTGTATGCACATCTGGACAGAGGGAATAACCGGAGGACTTCACTCCAAGGATTACCGTCTTGCGGACCCGGAACTTGCTTATATCGTTCCGGCAAAGATGATGGCGCTTACGATCATTGATCTTCTTTATGATAACGCAAAAAAGGCAAAACAGATTCTTGACAATTTCAAACCGACGCTGACAAAAGAAAGTTATCTGGAATTAAAAAAAGAGCATTCTAAGCTTGTGGTTTTTGATGGCTCTGAGTTATAATAAAAAGGAATCCCGTTTAAGGGGTTCCTTTTTTAAAGCAATTATTCAGATATAGAGAGAGAAGCTGCCAACGGCAGGTTCTCTGGATAGAAGATCGCAATACGGGGGACAAATTTGTGAAAGTTGGAGTTATCGGATCAAAATCATCTTGTGAGGTTGTTAAGAAGAGTATAAAAGAAATCGACAGTTCAGTAGAAGTAGCTTCTTATGAAGAGGAACAGGTTAACCGAAGTGACCGGCTGATTGAGGAATGTGAACAGGAGTGTGATGCGGTACTGTTTACGGGCTGTGCGATCGAAAGTTTTGTGGGGAGAAACTATCATTTCACCAGGCCACATGTGTCGGTGGAAAAATCGGTAGTCAGCATTGCGGGAGCATTTCTGCAGATGCAGAAAAGTAATATTGAACTGGATGCATTTAGTATTGATATTGTAGAAAAACAGGTCATTGAGGATTTGCTGGATGCATTTGACATCCTGGCAAGAAACATTTATTCCTGTCCGTTTCAGGCAGGAGTGGAAGAAGAACAGTATGTGGAGTGGCACATGAAGCTTCTGGATGAAGGAAAGGTCAATGTGGCACTGACTTCTCTTCGGTGGGTGTATAAGATACTGCAGGAAAAGGGATACCATGCAATTTATCTGCCTCCGACCAGGGCAAAAGTGAGAGTGGCACTGGAGAAATTAAAAAATGAATGTGCGCTTCAGGAAGCAGAATATGCGCAGGCAGCAGTTGAGATTTTTCAGCTGACGGATTATAAGAGCAGAGAAGAGAATTATTATTCAAGTATGCTTGCAAAAGCAGATATTGAAAAAGAAATCATCAAATATACAGAAGGGATTCAAGGTGCAATTTTTGCATCAGGAAGAAGAGAATATATTGTATTTTCCAATTCCGGGGCTGTACAAGAAGAATTTAACCAGCGGAAGCTTCTGAATCTGCAAAAAAAAGTGCAGGAGGAGAATAAAATCAGCCTGAATGTAGGGATCGGAACCGGAGGCACGATGAATGACGCGGAAATGAACGCAAGACGTGCACTGGATTTTTCCCTGAAAAATGCAAAGCAGGAGATTTTCTGGATTGATGCCGGTCAGACACAGCACGGACCGCTTGGAAAGGAGATCCAGCTGGAATATCAGCTCATTTCTTCCGATCCGAAGCTACAGGAAATTTCAGAAAAAACCGGGCTCAGCACAACGTCAATTCTGAAGATCATTGCCATTGCAGATGTAAGAAAAAGTTATATTTTCGATGCACATCAGTTGGCGGAGTGTCTGGGAATTACGGTCAGAAGTGCGCGCCGGATCATGAATAAGATCATGGAAGCCGGTTATGGAAAAGTGTATGCAAAGAAGACAGCGGCAGCGGGTGGCAGACCGAAGGCACTGGTAGAGATATTGTTTAAAATTTAGTGTAATGGTCTTTTATCCGAACAAGGGTTGACGAACAGTAAAAAAAATGGCATTCTGAAAAGTAAAGGAACAAGAGATAGTAATGGAGTAATATAAAATGGATCAGAAAAAACCAAAGAAAGTATATGTGATCGGACATAAAAATCCAGATACAGATTCTATTTGTTCGGCAATTGCATATGCAAATCTGAAAAATAAAATCACAGGAGAAAAATACATAGCGAAAAGAGCGGGAGAGGTAAATGGTGAGACAGCATATGTTCTGGATAAATTCCAGGTAAGTGTGCCGTCTCTTCTGGACAATGTACACCTTCAGGTAAAAGATATGGATATCCGTCATATTGAGGGTGTATCTGGTCACATGTCCATTAAAGACGCATGGGCAAGAATGAAAGATGAGAATATTAAGACACTGCCGGTAACAAGAGGTGAGAAGCTGGAAGGGTTGATCACTATCGGAGATATTGCTACGTCATATATGGAAGTGTACGATAATAATATCCTTGCAACAGCGAGAACCCAGTACCGCAATATCGTCAAAACACTGGACGGAACACTGATCTCCGGGAATGAGCATGGCTATTTCCTGAATGGAAAAGTTGTCATTGCCGCATCCAGTCCGGATCTGATGGAGAATTTTATTGAGAAGGATGATCTTGTCATTCTTGGAAACCGTTATGAGTCACAGCTGTGCGCGATCGAGATGGATGCAAGCTGTCTTGTCATCTGTCAGGGAGCCAATATTTCCAAGACGATCAAGAAGATGGCAGAGGAGAGAGATATCGTGATTATTCAGACACCACACGATACCTTTACTGCTGCAAGGCTGATCAACCAGAGTATTCCGGTCAAGTATTTTATGAGCCGTGATAATCTGGAGATCTTTCATTTGAATGATTATGTGGAACATGTGAAAGAAGTTATGTCAAAGACGAAGTACAGAGATTTCCCAATTCTGGATAATAAAGGAAAGTTCTGTGGTTTCCTCTCAAGACGAAGACTTATGACTTCCCGTAAAAAACAGGTAATTCTGGTGGATCATAATGAAAAGTCACAGGCTGTGAATGGAATTGAAGAGGCAGAGGTACAGGAGATCATTGATCATCACAGACTGGGCGACCTGGAGACGATCGGACCGGTATATTTCCGAAATCAGCCGGTTGGATGTACCGCTACGATCATTTACCAGATGTATCAGGAAAGTGGTGTAGAGGTAGAGCCGCAGATGGCGGGACTTCTGTGCTCTGCAATTATTTCGGATACGTTACTGTTCCGTTCACCAACCTGTACGATGGTTGATCAGGCGGCAGCAGAGGCACTGGCGCGGATCGCCGGGATTGATATGGAAGAATATGCAAAAGAGATGTTCAATGCGGGAAGCAATCTGCGTGGCAAATCCGTAGAAGAGATCTGTTTCCAGGACTTTAAGGTATTCAATGTAAAAGATATCATGTTTGGAGTCGGACAGATCACATCCATGAATCAGGATGAACTGGATGAGGTGAAAGGACGTCTGATCCCATATCTGGAAGAGGCGAGAAAGACCCAGGGACTGCATATGTTGTATCTGATGATGACTAATATTCTGGAAGAGTCTACAGAACTCCTTTGCTGTGGTGAAAATGCAAAGGAACAGGTTCTTGAAGCGTTTGAACTGCCGGGAGATACGGAAAAAATTCTCCTGAAAGGTGTAGTATCAAGAAAGAAACAGATGATCCCTGTTCTGGTAACTTATCTGCAGCAAAAATAAAAACAGATGACTCTATAGGAGAGATGACTTATGGCAAAACAGATCTGGAAGCCGGGAAATATGCTGTATCCACTGCCTGCAGTTATGGTCAGTGTGGCAGATAAAGAAGGCAATCCGAATATCATTACCGTGGCGTGGGCGGGAACGGTCTGCACCAACCCGCCGATGGTTTCGATTTCCGTGAGACCAGAGCGGTATTCTTATCACATGATCGATGAGACCGGAGAATTTGTAATCAATCTGACGACGGAAAAACTTGCGTATGCAACGGATTATTGCGGTGTGCGTTCGGGAAAAGATGTGGACAAATTCAAAGAGCTGCATCTGACACCGGAAAAGGCAGAATATGTGAGCGCACCACTGATCGCGGAGAGTCCGGTCAACATCGAGTGCAAGGTGGTCAAAAAAGAAACGCCGGGGTCGCATCATATTTTCCTTGCCGAGGTAAAAGCGGTTCATGTAGATGATGCCTATATGGATCAGAAAGGGCGATTTGCATTGGAAAAGACCGATCCGATCGTATATGTGCACGGACAGTATTATAGTCTGGGTAAGTTGCTCGGAACATTTGGCTATAGCGTGAAAAAGCCGACAAAGAAGAATGGAAAGAAAAAGAAGAAATAAAAACAGAAAATCCTCTTGACAAGAAAATGACAGAGGGTATATGCTGTGTAAGTAGAAACTCAAGGGCGAGACTGCTAAGGTGCGGTCTCGTCTTTTTTTATAGGAAATTCCGAAG
>OODU01003825.1_pt1 | contig 10838 bp, 10 predicted proteins | sample 1671171 | NCBI WGS metagenome assembly OODU01 (sample SAMN06348129, study PRJEB24527) | human gut metagenome | biome: human gut; feature: ankylosing spondylitis patient; material: feces | host: Homo sapiens | place: China | collected 2015-10
GTGTTCAAAAGCACCCTTTGTCTTGTTTTTATTCCTTATAAAAGTACTTTCATTTAGAAAATAACTCTCGCGGAAACATTCTTCACCTGCTACAGCTTATACAAACAACATAATTAAAAAAAACACCATTGAAAAGCTTCGTATTCTCAGCTTTTCAATGGTGTCCAGTCAACGTTTTCAAGATCCCCAGCGAATGGAATTCCCGGTCAACATATCTCCCCTTATTGATCTCCACACACCGCTTAAACTCCTCAAACACCTCATCGGTCAAAAGAAAGGTATATAGCTTTTCTATCGATGCCCCGATCACGTATTCCCAGGCATAGTTAGCAGAATCTCCAACTGTTCTTGGTGGATGCTCCGTGTATTCACCGTTGATCACCATGGCTTTTAGTTCAAATATACACTGTACCAGCCTGTTGGGGATGTGCTGGTTTAAAAGAGCCCGCAGGGACTGATAAACCAAAAGGAGCATGGCGGAACCGTCTAAATTCTCCCTGGAATAGTAATCTGCAAATTCCAGGAAATACTGTCCGTAGCATGCTCCTTCGATATCCGATGCCAGTTCTTCAAAATACTGGCTGATATCCGCCGACTGAAGACTGTAGGAATCCCGTCCCTCGATCAGGCGGAACTGGCCGAACGCAAAGGGTCTGCTGGGACCCATCAGGCTGTTGCCGGGGCGTTTGGCGCCTCTGGCAAAGGCGGTGATCTTGCCCCGCTCCCTGGTCAGAAGCACCAGGCGTTTGTCGTACTCCCCCACAGGAGTTGACCGGATCACCATCCCAGTCATTTCCAGCAGCTCCCTCATAGTTCCTCCTTTTTTTCCTAAAATCAGCAACTCCGTATCTTTTTGTACTCCCATTGCTGCTGCCGTTATCCGCGGTCCAGGCTGTCGCCCGGGACTTTACTCGTTAAAGTATCCGTAATTCTTCATATATAATTCGCTGTCCCGCCATTCCTTGCGGACCTTCACCCACAGCTGCAGGTTCACCTTGGCGCCCATCAGGTTCTCGATCTCGCGTCTTGCCTGGCTACCGATACGTTTTAACATGGCTCCGCCTTTGCCGATGATAATTCCTTTGTGAGAATCACGTTCACAGACAATGGTAGCTTCGATATCAAAGATTCCATTGTCCCGTTCTTTCATCTGCTCGATGGTCACGGCGATTCCGTGTGGGATCTCATCCTGCAGCAGACGCAGCGCCTTCTCACGGATCAGCTCTGCAGCGATCTGGCGCATCGGCTGGTCAGTAACGGTATCCTCATCGTAATACTGCGGGCCATATGGCAGATATTGAAACAGCAGCTCCGTCATCTTGTCCGTATTCTGGTTTCTCAGAGCGGAGACCGGAACGATCTCCGCAAATGGACAGACATTTTTATAGGTATCGATGGCCTTGGCAATGATCTCCTCGTCTTTCACGGTATCAATCTTGTTGATTGCCAGAATCACCGGTGTTTTCACCTTGGATAACAGCTCTGCGATATGCTGCTCGCCTGCGCCGATGTAAGTGGTCGGCTCCACCAGCCACATGATCACATCCACCTCATTGAGAGTGCCTTCTGCTACATTGACCATGTACTGACCCAGTTTATTTTTGGCCTTGTGGATACCTGGAGTATCCAGGAAAATGATCTGGCCCCGCTTATCGGTATACACCGTCTGGATGCGGTTTCTTGTGGTCTGCGGTTTCTCGGATGTGATCGCGATCTTCTGGCCGATCAAATGGTTCATCAGAGTCGATTTCCCCACATTTGGACGGCCGACCAGCGCTACAAATCCAGATTTAAAATTCTCATTCATACTTTTCTTTCCTTTATTCTCAAAACAGCTCCATGCAGGACTGCCACACTGACAGCGGTCCCGTCATATCATCGTTTTCTCTACTTGTGATTACGCCCGGAACAGGTTCTTCACCTCTCCGAACATCTCCCGGTTCTCTTCCACCTTCTCCTCATTACCGATGGCACACAGCGCACCGGTCTTTAAGATCGCCTTCACGATACCCGCCAGGTTCTGGATATCCTTCTGGGTTGCTGCCAGTACCTGGTCTCTCTCCTCCTGCATCATCTCGTCAGTGACACCGGATAAGTAAGCAGACAGTCCTCTTGCGCCCTGGTCAGCAGGGGTAAATGGCGTGTCCATAGCTCCGATGGTTCCGATGACATATTTTGTCATATCCCGGTCACTGGCATCAAAATGCTCTAAATAGTCCACGATGCCCTCATAGACCTCATTGGTCTCCTTCATCTTTGGATCACGATAGGACACAAAATAGCCTTCGCCGGAACGACCAAATCCGCTCATGCAGCCATAAGCGCCGCCCTTCACACGCAGATTCTGCCACAGGTAATCGTAGCTTAAGATCAGTTTCAGAATCCGCAGAGCGCCGGTATACTCCAGTTTTTCCTCTCCAAGGCGGAAGTTACCGCAGCGTGCCACATAGTTGACCTGGGAGGAGGTCTTAAAGCCCTCATTTTTCAGCTCCGGCTGGAACTGGAATGGATAAACCGTTCCTTCTCCCTCTGGAAGTGCATCTGTCAGATGTTTCATGGACTCAGAAAGTGCCGGGAAACCAGCCTTGTCGCAGGTGTAGCTGATCAGCATATTTTCCTTCGTGAACAGCTTTTTGCTTACTTCCTCTAATTTTGCGATCAATGGCTTCGGATCCTTCTCAAACTCCCGGATCACATCGTCTAAAAACTGATAGTAGCGGATTCCTCCGGTACAGTCATTATAAGCAGATGTCGGGGAGAAATAGGAAGTGGCTCTGGCAACTGCCGCACTGTGGCTTCCATTTTCCAGCTTCATCTTCATACGGGAACGGGTTGTTTTTAAGATTTCGCCCAGGCGCTTCTCATCGCTGAACTTCGATCTGGTCAGGATCTCGCTTACGATCTCAAAACCAAAATCTAATTTCTCATATAATACGCGGACCTCCGCACTGAAGGCTCCGGTAAAGTCCGGTAATTTCTTCAGGTTTACATAAGATGTAATACCCAGACTTAATCCACCAGTATTTAAGTTGATCTCACTGGTCAGATCGCTGTAGCTGTAATGCTCCGTATCCACCAGGCTCAGCACATGGCGCAGCAGAGCTGCATATGGCAGATCCTCATCGGGAATCCGGTTGGTATTAAATAACACTCTCAGGTAACCGATTCCGGAAGTGAAAATATCATGGTGCAGCACCTGGATTCCATGGATCTTGTGCTCCTCCCATTTTAATTTTTCTGCCTCTTTCTTAATATCCTTCCGCTCTAACATCGGAATCAGCGCCAGTTCTTCCGGACTGGATGGGATATCCTGGTATTCTTTTAACTCTTTCGTCTGACGGATCAGGGCCTGTTTCTCTTCTGCGGTTAAACGCTCCTTGTAAGCCGCCAGCTTCTCAGCCACCCGCGCATCCTCTTTGGCTGTCAGATTCTTCTCAGGCTTCACCACAATGATCGCTTCAAATGGATTATCGAGCAGATAATCCTTGATCAGCTGCTCAAAATAGCCATCCTTCACTGCCTCTTTTAAGAAAGCAAAGGTATCGCCATAAGCCAGATGCATCATCGGATCGCCATCATACAACCAGCTGTCCATGCACTGTAAGCCGTACATCAGTCCCTTTGGATAATTGCCGTAATCTGCTTCCCGGTACTTAAATTCATAGTAATTCATAGCCGCCAGAAGGCTCTTTCTGTTTAAGCCCTCATTGGCCAGCTTCCGCAGAGTTCCTTTTACCACTGCTAAAAACTCGCCCTTCTGGTCTGCTCTGGCATCTTTTGCGATCACAGAGAAATATGGCTGTAAGATACCGCTGTCATAACCGCCCATAATATCTCCGCCGATCTTTGCGTCTAACAGGGCCTGCTTCAATGGGGCTCCCGGCGCATCGATCAGGGCATATTCCAGGATCTGGAAAGCCACATATAACTTCGGATCCAGATCTGTGCCAACCACATTACTGATGGACAGATAACAACCATTTTCCTCGTCCTCTTCCTCGGTGATGGAGTAAGCTGCCTCCACTTCTTTTGGTGCGTCAAAGCCCTTCTGCATCGGGATATGGGAATCGATCCGGGCTTCCCTGTCATTCCGGTCATAGTGGCTTAAATACTCCTGATCCAGCCATTCCAGTTTCTCCACCATATCCATATCTCCATAGAGATAGATAAAGCTGTTGGACGGATGGTAATAGGTCCGGTGGAAATTCAGAAACTGCTCATAAGTCAGATCCGGGATATTCTTTGGATCACCACCGGACTCCACGCCGTAACAGGTGTCCGGGAATAACGTCTGCTGGATCAGACGGTCCAGTACACTCTCCGGGGAGGAAAACGCACCTTTCATCTCATTATATACAACGCCATTGTAGGTTAATGGGCCGTCCTCGCTCTCCAGCTCATAATGCCAGCCTTCCTGACGGAAGATCTTTTCTTCTTTATAAATATTCGGATGCAGCACCGCATCCATATAAACGTCCATCAGGTTGTGGAAATCCTTCTCATTGGTGCTGGCAATGGGGTACACGGTTTTATCCGGGTAAGTCATGGCATTTAAAAAAGTATTCAATGATCCCTTCACCAGTTCCACAAATGGATCCTTCACCGGGAATTTCTCAGAACCACATAATACGCTGTGCTCCAAAATATGCGGAACTCCGGTACTGTCATAAGGCGGAGTGCGGAAACCTATGGAAAATATCTTATTGTCGTCCTCATTGGACAGTAAAAATAATCTGGCTCCGCTCTTTTTATGCTCCAGCACATAACCTTCAGAATTTAATTCGCTGACGGTTCTTCTTGTCAGAACGCGGTAAGCGCTTAAAGTCTCTAACTCTCTCATGCTTGTTCTTCCTTTCCTTTTCTCATCACATGTTTCCCATCAACCGGTCTTTCATGATCGCTAAACACTCTCTCACACACAGATGCGGAAAGAGGATCGGATCACTTTTGGACGGGATTCCGTATACTTTTGGTATACCCCATTTTTCTGCAATCATTCTCGCACGGAATATGTGGAAGTTGCTGGTCAGGATTCCCACCTGGACAGGCCTTTTTTCTACTTCTACAAAACCGGCAGGCGCTTCTGAATGGATCACCGGGCCACGATGCTCCCGCTCTTTCACCTTTTCTTCCTCCAGTTTATCGATCAGTACCTTACTGTAAGCGATATTCTCCACCGTGCTTGTGGAAAAAGTCTCCAGCACCATCTTATCCTTCGGCACGCCATTGTAACTTAAATACTCAAACATGGCTTTTGCCTCACTGACCGGCTCATCTGGTCCCTGGCCGCCAGACAGGATCAATACCGTTCCAGGGTTATCCTGGCTGTACTCGATGGCTTTATCCAGTCTTGCTTTTAAGGATTTACTGATTCCTTCCTCTTTTACCTTTGCACCAAGAACGATCACATAATCCAGATTCTGCTCATCACTGCTGGCCGCTCCCATAAAGACCAGAATCTCCACCACCACAAAAACTGCCAGTGAAGCGCCAAGGATCGTGCTTCCTGCCACAGGAACCCATAGCGGGAATTTCCGAGGGTGAAGCCGGTATTCATGGCTTCCCCAGCCAGTCATGGCAAGAAGTGCCGCCCCGGCCAGCCAGATCCAGGAAAATGATGTGGAAAATCCTGCATATAACACAATGATCACGTAATAAACCAGGCAGACCACCGCTGCCACTGCTGAAATCCAGGTAATCATCCAGTCACCCCCATATTTTCATCGATTATGGTCTTTTTGTGGACTTTCACAGCAGCTGTCACTGCCATCCCATCGGTCCACAAAACGATACGCTTTCTTTTATGGCTCCTGTCTCCGCAGAATATCATATTCTTCCGGTGCCACGCCCAGATCAATGTATAACTCCTGCTTTGGATGCGGCGCAGACTCCTGTGCCTGTCCCTGGGCGTCATAGATGCCCTTCACTTCCACCTGTAAGTTTCTTCCGTCTGGTTTCATGATCTCGATCATCTCGCCTACAGAGAACTTATTCTTCTGCTCGATCTTGGCAAATCCCCGCTCATCCACGTTTTCTACCGTTCCTAAGTATGTGAAATTCTTAACATAGGTATTATTATCATAAATCTGTGCATCCGCACCTGGTTTTCCAAAATAGAAGCCGGTGGTAAATTCCCGGTAGGTGCATTTACCGATTTCTTCTTTGTACCACTCCATATTCTGGCGGTACAATTCCGGATCTTTTTTGAAATCATCAATGGCTTTCCGGTAAGTTCTGGCTACCGTTGCCACATAAAGGGCGGTTTTCATACGTCCTTCGATCTTAAAGCTGTCGATTCCCGCATCGATCAGCTCTGGAATATGCTCGATCATGCACAGATCCTTCGAGTTGAAAATATAGGTTCCCCGCTCATTCTCATAAACCGGCATATACTCGCCTGGTCTGGTTTCCTCCACGATGGAATATTTCCAGCGGCATGGATGCGTGCAGGCGCCCTGATTGGCATCTCTTCCGGTAAAGAAGTTGCTCAGCAGACACCGTCCGGAATAGGAAATACACATAGCGCCATGCATAAAGCTCTCGATCTCCATATCCTCCGGAATTCGGGCACGGATCTCTCTGATCTCTTTTAAAGACAGCTCTCTGGCGGAAACCACGCGCTTCGCTCCCTGCTGATACCAGAACAGATACGTTCCATAGTTGGTGTTGTTGGCCTGGGTGCTGACATGCAGCTCCATCTCCGGCAGAACGCGCTTTCCAATCGCAAACACGCCCGGATCAGAGATGATCAGTGCGTCTGGTTTTACGCTCTTTAACTCCTCAAAATACTGCTCCACACCCTCTAAGTCATCATTGTGGGCCAGGATATTCGCCGTCACATAGACCTTCACGCCGCGGCTGTGGGCAAACTCCACGCCTTCTTTCATATCCTCTAACGAAAAGTTATGGGCTTTGGCACGAAGTCCGAATGCCTCTCCGCCGATATAAACTGCATCCGCACCATAGACAACCGCTGTTTTTAACACATCCAGACTGCCCGCCGGTATCAGTAACTCTGTATTTCTCATATCATTTTCCTACTCTTTCTTTCTCGATCTCTATTTTCACACTGATTGCCGCTCCATCTCCGATCGGGATAATGGAGGTCTCCAGCTCTTCCATATGCTTTAACGTATATAAATACTCCCGCATCCGGGCATGGATGGTCCGGTCACGGCGTTCCACCGCATAGCGGGACTGGACGACATCTCCATCCTGGAGCACATTGTCGGAAAACAGGATCCCGCCATCCGATAATAATCGCAGGATCATCGGCAGCCAATGGATATACTGGCCTTTTGCCGCATCCATAAAGATAAAATCATAAGGGCCTTCCAGTTCTTTCAAAATCTCCTCCGCATCCCCCTCCAGCAGAGTGATCCGCGCCTCTTCTCCGGCCCGTTTGAAATTTGCCTTTGCCACCGGGATCCTGGGTTCGTATTTTTCAATGGTGGTTATGGTACATTCTGCCGGCATAACGCCTGCCATCAATAAAGCAGAATAGCCTACGGCAGTTCCGACTTCCAGAATTGCCCTAGGCCTTTTGGCTGCTACCATGGTTTTTAAGAGTGCGCCTGTTTCTTTTTTGATGATCGGCACCTCATCCCGGATGGCCTTTCGGGAGATCTCTTCTAACAGATCTCCCTGATCCGGCTCCAGAGAATGAAGATAGTCCCTGATTCGCTGCTCTACTATCATTTAACTGCCTGCACTTTCTGTTTCTTTCTCCTCTTCTGTCACTCCATCCCGCAATTCCAGAATAATCTCTTTCCCGGTCATAGAGTTATTCAGAAGATAGGTTCCCGGCAGAACAGGATTATCTGATCTGCCGTATTCATAAAACAGGCACTGGATCAGGAATGTATAACGGTTTTTGATCAGGCCGCCTTTTTCCAATGCTGCCGCGATGTCTCCAATTTTTTCCCCTTCTCCGATGGTGACACGCATATCCACGCCCGGCTCCTCAGCCGCAGCAGTATCGCAGAATACATGGTATCCAAATTCATACCCTCTGGTCACACCCTCATAAAGAAGTAAAATCGCCACTGCAAACACAATCAGCTTCAAGGAAACGCTGATCACTGTCCCGGTAACCCGGTTGATCTCTTTGGTCGTCTGGCTCATCTTCCGTCATTCCTCCCTTCTGCCCTGTTGTATTTATACTTCCATAATAATTGGAAGGATCATCGGATTCCGTTTCATCTTTTTCCACAGGAAATCACTTAAGCTGTCACGGATAATGTTCTTGATCTTGCCCCAGTCATTGACATGACGTTCTAAGCAGTCCTGGACTGCATCCTGAACCACCTGTCTTGCCTCTTCCATCAGATCCTCGGACTCTCTTACATAGACAAAGCCTCTGGATACAAGATCCGGCCCTGCAAGAAGCTGGTTGGAAAATTTTTCCAGCGTCAGTACCACGATGATGATACCATTCTGTGCCAGATTCTGACGATCTCGTAAAACGATATTGCCGACATCGCCAACCCCAAGACCATCAACCAGAATTGCTCCGGCCTGCACATGGTCCACGACCTTGCACTGATCCTGGGATACCTCTACCACATCACCGGATGACATCAGCAGGATATTCTCCTTCGGGATTCCCATGGACTCTGCCAGTCCTTTCTGGGCCATACGGTGACGGTACTCGCCGTGGATCGGCAGTGCGTATTTCGGATGGGTCAGGGAATACAGCAGCTTGATCTCTTCCTGGCACGCATGTCCGGATACATGGGTATCCTGGAAAATAACCTCTGCGCCACGGACAGACAGCTCGTTGATGACACGGGAAACTGCCTTTTCATTGCCTGGGATCGGCGTGGAGCTTAAGATCACCACATCCTTCGGCTTGATGCTGATCTTCCGGTGTGCGCCGCTTGCCATACGGGACAGGGCTGCCATGGCCTCTCCCTGGCTTCCGGTGGTGATGAGAACTGTCTTCTCATCCGGATAATTTTTCAAATGGTCAATATCGATCAGTGTTCCCTCCGGGATCTTGATATAGCCCAGTTCGCTGGCCGTACCGATCACGTTGACCATGCTTCGGCCCTCAATGACCACCTTCCGGTCATATTTATAAGCGGAATTGACGATCTGCTGCACACGGTCTACGTTAGAAGCGAAGGTCGCCACGATGATCCGGTTATTTTTATGCTCGGAAAAGATCGCGTCAAAGGTCTTGCCTACGGTACGCTCTGACGGGGTAAATCCAGGGCGGATCGCATTGGTACTCTCACATAATAACGCCAGAACGCCTTTTTTGCCCAGCTCCGCAAATCTCTGTAGATCCGCCGGTTCACCAAATACCGGCGTATAATCGATCTTAAAATCTCCTGTATGGAGAATGATTCCTGCTGGTGTAAAGATAGCCAGTGCGGAAGCGTCCGCAATACTGTGGTTCGTCTTTACAAATTCAATCCGGAAACAGCCTAAGTTGATGGACTGTCCGTGTTTTACCACTTTTCTCTTGGTAGATTTTAGTAAATTATGCTCTTTTAATTTGTTCTCGATCAGAGCGATGGTCAGCTTGGTTCCATAAACCGGAACATTGATCTGCTGAAGGATATACGGAAGGGCTCCGATATGATCCTCATGGCCATGGGTGATCACAAATCCCTTCACCTTGTCAATGTTCTGTTTTAAATAAGTCACGTCCGGAATGCACAGATCGATTCCCAGCATATCATCGCTTGGGAATGCCAGTCCACAGTCCACAACGATGATGCTGTCGTTGCACTCAATGGCAGTAATATTCATTCCGATCTGTTCCAGTCCGCCCAAAGGAATGATCTTTACTTTTGCGTCAGCATTCTGCTGCTTGTTCTGTTGTTTCAAATTCATACCTCCATCTATCTTTTCTATCTATTTTTATCTTTCTTATTTTTTTCAAGTCCACGTTCAAACGCTGTTTTATTTCTCCAGATCCACGTCCATATCGTCCATTAATTCTGCGAAAATCTTATAGAGATAATCCATCTCTTCATCGTCTTCTACAAATTCATATAAGGCGTCTGCGTCTTCTGCCTTTGACTGGTCTTTTAAGATGTAGCACTCGCCCTCTTCGTCATCCTCTTCCGAATCTGTTACCAGAAGATAATTCGTTCCATTGATTCTGGTCTCTTCCAGCACGTAAAAATCGACACGCTCCCCGTCTTCGGTCTCCAGGGTGATCATTTTTTCTTCATTCATTTTCTGGTCTGCTCCTTTTTCTTCTCTGCCTGACTATCCAGTGCCGTAAAGCTCAGCTTTTCTTACGGTCAGAGAAAGCTGATGCGCATACCTGTCAGACACTTATTTTTTTGTCTCCAGGGAATTCAGGTAAGACTGCAGGATCAGTCCCGCCGCAATCTTGTCGATCACCTTCTTGCGCTCGGAACGCGGCACTCCGCTCTCCTCCAGAATCTCATCTGCCTCCACCGTGGTCAGACGTTCATCCCATAAAATCACAGGCAGACCTGTCCTGCGTTCCAGCATGGCTTTAAACTCCTCGGTCTTTTCTGCACGCTCACCAATGGTATCGTTCATATTCTTAGGATACCCCAAAACAATGGATGTAACCCCATATTCTTTGATCAGCGCTTCGATTCTCTGGCATGTCTGACGCAGCTTGTTTTCTTCCTTCCGTGTGATGGTCTCCACGCCCTGGGCCGTATATCCCAGTTCGTCACATACCGCCACGCCAACAGTTTTTGAACCAAAATCCAGGCCCATTATTCTCATATTCACTTTTCTCCATACCATGTCCTTTTGCAGAAAAAATCGTAACTATTCAGTACCTTCATAGTTACGAGCAAAAATCCATTCCAGATCAGCTTCGCTGATGGGATTTTTGCTTT
>OODU01003835.1_pt1 | contig 10813 bp, 8 predicted proteins | sample 1671171 | NCBI WGS metagenome assembly OODU01 (sample SAMN06348129, study PRJEB24527) | human gut metagenome | biome: human gut; feature: ankylosing spondylitis patient; material: feces | host: Homo sapiens | place: China | collected 2015-10
AAAATGGCTTTTACCGCTGCTGACGTAAAGAAGCTCCGCGAAATGACCAGCGTAGGCATGATGGACTGCAAGAAGGCGCTGACCGAGGCTGACGGCGACTTCGACAAGGCAATCGAACTGCTCCGCGAGAAGGGCCTGGCTAAGGCTGCTAAGAAGGCTGACCGCATCGCTGCTGAGGGTCTGGTCAAGGCTACCGTATGCGACAAGTGCGGCGTAGGCGCTATCATCGAGGTTAACTCCGAGACCGACTTCGTTGCAAAGAACGCTGACTTCCAGCAGTTCGTTTCCGATCTGGCTAACGTTGTTATCAAGGACGCTCCGGCTGACGTTGAGGCTCTGAAGGCTTGCAAGATGGGCGAGGGCACCGTTCAGGACGCTCTCCAGGAGAAGGTTCTGACCATCGGCGAGAACCTGCAGATCCGCCGCTTCGAGCGTTTCGACGACTCCACCGTTAACGTTGCTTACAACCACATGGGCGGCGTAATCGGCGTTCTGGTTGCTCTGGAGGTTTCTGACAACCTGAAGGACAACGAAACCGTTAAGGAGCTGGGCAAGGACATCGGCATGCAGGCTGCTGCTATGAATCCGTCCTTCCTCGACAAGTCCGACGTTGACGAGGCTACCCTCGCAAAGGAGAAGGAGATCCTCCTCATCCAGGCACTCGAGGAGAACAAGGCCGCTGCTAAGCCGAAGCCGGAGCAGATCATCCACAAGATGGTTGACGGCCGTATCGGCAAGTACTACGAGGAGAACTGCCTCCTGCAGCAGGCTTTCGTTAAGGAAAACAAGGTTTCCGTTGAGAACCACATCAAGGCTGTTGCTAAGGAACTGGGCGGCGAGATCAAGCTGGTCAAGTGCGTTCGTTTCGAGAAGGGCGAGGGCATCGAGAAGAAGGTTGACGACTTCGCAGCAGAAGTTGCTTCCATGGCTAAGTAATCTTAATATAGATGCTTTAAGGGGCTCGGAGAGTTATCTCCGGGCCCTTGTTTTATCTGGAAAGCGTTTTTTTGAAATTCATCCGGTTAAACCGTAGGGCGGGGTGACTTCACCCCGCCGCCGACACGCAGTGGCGGGAGAATGCTTGATTTTCGAAAGACACGTTGACTTTACGCCCTTTTCTGCGTTACAATAGGAAAAACAGGACGCGCCCGGCGCGGAAAGGACAATCTAAATGATGCTGTTTTCCTCTTTTCAGGTAAAGAATATGACGCTGCGAAACCGTACTGTCATGCCGCCGATGTGCATATACAGCGCGGAGAACGGCATACCGAATGCGTTTCACTTCACGCACTACACCTCCCGTGCCGTGGGCGGCGTCGGCCTTATCATCGTTGAGGCGACCGGCGTGCAGCCGAACGGCCGTATCTCCGACCACTGTCTGGGTCTGTGGAACGATAAGCAGCGCGACACTCTCGCGGGAATCGTTTCGGAGTGTCAGCGTCTTGGCGCGAAGGTCGCGGTTCAGCTCAACCACGCGGGCCGCAAGTGCGAGGCGGACGAGCCGGTTATCCTTGCGCCGAGCGCCATTCCATTCGACGAAAAGTCGCGGACGCCGCGCAAAATGGACGAAAACGATATGCGCGAGGTCGTGAATGCCTTTCGGGCGGCGGCAAAGCGTGCGGACGAGGCTGGTTTTGACGCGGTGGAAATCCACGCCGCGCACGGCTACCTGCTGAGCGAGTTTCTGTCGCCGCTGACAAACCGCAGAACGGACGCCTACGGCGGCTCGACCGAAAACCGCTGCCGCCTGCTGCTTGAGGTGCTGAAAGCGGTCCACGAGGTCTGGCCGGCGGAGAAGCCGGTGCTGCTGCGCGTTTCCGCCGAGGACTACGAGCCGGACGGAATGCACGCCGCGGAAATGGCGAAAATCGTGAACCTCGTAAAGCCGTATGTCGATGTGCTCGATGTGAGCACGGGCGGTGTGGTACCGACGCCGCCTCCGGCGCTCTATCCCGGCTATCAGGTGAAAATCGCGGAAGAGCTCAAGCGGCAGACCGGTCTCCCGACCATCACGGTCGGCCTCATCACCGAGCCGCACCACGCGGAGGAAATCCTCTCGAACGACCGTGCCGATCTGGTGGCGCTCGGCCGGGCGCTGCTGCGCGAGCCGTACTGGGTGATGAACGCCGCACGCGCACTCGATGTGGACTACGACTGGCCCGCTCCCTATCAGCGCGGCTACAAGGTGAGAAAGTAACGAAAAAGACCGCTTCACCTTGCAGAAGCGGTCTTTCTCTATCACATGGGTATCAGAAAGGAATATCTTTGTTTTATTCGCCCCAGTATTTTGCAACGTGAGCGCGGGTGACCTCAGCGGCCTTCTTGATGTTCTCCTCGTTGGACAGCTTGTAGTAGTCCGGACGGAACACCTCCATGGTGCAGACGTCGCCCTCGAAGCCAATCTTCTTGAGGGTGTCGGCGTAGCGCTTGTGGTCGAGGCAGTCGCCCGGCTCGCCCGGCCAGAGGCGCTTCTCGTCGTTGTTGTAAGCTGCGCCGCAGGGCATATTCTCCATGCCGTTCAGGTGCCATACGAAAATCTTCTTGCCGTCCGCCTTTTCGAGCGCCTCGAAAGAGGAAGCCATTGCGTGGAAGTGGTACTGGTCGAGGGTGATGCCGACGAGCGGATGATTTACCTCGGTAACGATGTCGTAAGCGTACTCGAAGCGGTTGATGGACATGGTCGGGCAGCCGCAGAACTCGATGGACAGCTTGATGCCGTGCGGCTCGGTCTTCTTGACCATTTCCTTGAGAACGGCAACGGCATCCGCCTTGATTTCATCGAGGGTAGCCGGAACGGTAAGGTCCATAGACGGAACAACGACGATCATCTTGCAGCCGAGCTTGTTGCAGTCCGCGATAATCTGGTCGAGCTTTGCCATGACGGCGTCCTTTTCCTCCTGGGTCTGCTTCATGTTGAAGAAGATCAGGGCGTTGTAGGACAGCATCTTCAGATGGTGCTTCGGGTCAGCGAACCACGCAGCGAGGTCGTCGATGGTGTACTTGCCGGCAGCGATCTCGCGGTCGAGGCACTCGGACTGGATGTCGATGTAGTCAAAGCCGTACTTTTCGCACAGGTCGAGGTCTTCGAGTACGGAGTGATTTTCGCAGAAACGGTTGCAGCCTTCGTTAAAACCGATTTTCATGATGGGAAACTCCTTTATTCTTTCTTATCTTTAATCAAGGTGATATGCAGAGCGGGCAGGAGTGGTATCGCTGTCCGCTCCGCAGGTGATATGGTCTTACTTCTTGTAGAAATCCGGGGTGCCGCCGGTTACGACCTTCTCCGGAACGCCGGAGGTCTGGCTCTTTACGAGAGCGTCCGCGGTGATGGAAGCAACGTAGCCGTCCCATGCGGAGGAGCCGCCGGTCTCGCCCTTGAGCGCGTGGTCTACCCAGTCCTGAATTTCAACGTCGTAGGAGTCGATGAAGCGCAGGATCCAGTTGTCCTCGATCTTGGTGGAAACTTCGTTTGCGTAGCGGACGGTCGGGAAGGACGGGCACGGCAGGTTTACAACGCCGTTCTCGCAGACGACTTCGCAGTTGATGTCGTAGCCGAAGCCGCAGTTTACGTTTACCTCGAGCATGTTGATGATGCCGCCCTTGGTCTTCATGATCATGATCTGCGGGTCCTTCAGCGCGTTCTTGACCTTGGAGTTGGTCTTCGGCATGATGCACTGAACCTCGTCCCACTCGTCGTTTACGAGCCACGGCAGAACGTCGATCTCGTGGATTGCGGTGTCGGTAACAGCCATTGCGGTGGTGTAGTCGTCAGCAACGCCGTCTGCACGGTGGGTGCACTTGATGACCATCGGCGCGCCGAACTTGCCGGAGTCAAGCAGCTCCTTGACCTGACGGTAGCCGCGGTCGTAGCGGCGCATGAAGCCGACCTGAACGAGGTGCTTGCCGCCGGCCATCTCGGCCTCGACGATTTCCTTGCCGTCAGCGGCGGTGTTTGCGAGCGGCTTCTCGGAGAATACCGGCTTGCCTGCCTTGATGGCTGCCAGAACCGGACCCTTGTGGAACTGGCCCGGAGTGGTGACAACGACAGCGTTTACGTCCGGGTCGTTGATAGCTTCGTTGAAGTCGGTGTAGACCTTGGTGCCGGCGCCTGCGATCTCAGCGCCCTTCTTTGCGCCCTCCTCGAATACGTCACAGACTGCAACGATCTTCGCGCCGCGGATGCGGTTCTGGATGCGCTCGATGTGTTCACGGCCGATCATACCGCAGCCGATCAGTGCAATGTTCAGGTTTTCCATGATGAGTTCCTCCTTGGATAAGTAAATATGAAATAATGAATGGAATTTTGTGATTTGCTGTAGCTGTCTGCGTCAAATGCACGCCTGTCGGTTTTTCGTTCGTGCAGTCTTGCGTGCACTTCACTTTTCATTTGACGAGATGATTATAACTCTGCGTTCACGAGAACGCAAGAGGAAATTTCGAAAAATTTCAGAAAAATTTTTGCGGTCGGGACGGCGTGACAGCACTTTTTCGCAAAAGCCGGTGCTTCACGCCGCCGTTCCGCAGGGGAAAGAAAAGGTGTGTTATGCGGCGATGCCGAGGGGAGAGAAGAAGATATAGATGGCAACCGCAAGGATGAGGCCGATGATGGATACCACGTGGCGGTACTTCCACGGGGTCAGGTCTACCGCGCCGACGTCCTGAATTTCGTACTCCTCCGCCGGGCGATACTTGTTCAGGTACCACATGATGAGCAGCTCGATCGGGAACAGAACCGCCATGGCGTACAGGTAGTGAATCGGGTTGGAAGAGCCCGGGTAGCAGGGCTTGATGAGCAGGAATGCGCCGTAGCATACCACGTGGAACACGGTGATGACCTTGGGCATGTACTTCGGGATGCGCTTGAACATGAAGATGCCGAGAATGGTGCACAGAACCGGCAGGGAAACGAACTGGCTCATCGAGTTGAGGAAGGTGGTGATGCCGCCTGCGTTCATGATGAACGGAGCGATGACGATCGAGATGCAGCCTGCGATGGTGCCGTAGATCTTGCCGACCTTGACGCACTTGGTGTCCGAAGCCTTCGGATTGATGGACGAACGGTACAGGTCAAGGGTGAACATGGTGGACGCGGAGTTCAGTACCGAGTTGAAGGAGGACAGGATCGCACCGAACATGACGGCGGCGAAGAAGCCCATGACCGGCTTCGGAACGATTTCCGCAATCAGCGCCGGATATGCGAAGTCGATAGCGGACGAACCGGCCGCAGCCAGCTTGTCCTGAATGGACGGCAGGTAGAACGCGATAATGCCGGGGATAACCAGATACAGAGGGCCGAGGCACTTGAGGAAGCCACAGAAAATAGCGCCCTTCTGGCCTTCCTTGAGGCTCTTTGCGGCGAGCGAACGCTGAACGAAGGACTGGTTGGTGCACCACCAATAGAGGTTGTTGAAGAACATACCGGTGATGATAAGCGGCCACGGAACCTCGGGTTCGGGTGCGTTCCATGCGTTGATGGCGTTCATTTTGGCCGGATCAGCCTCGATCATGTACTTTACGCCGTCGAGAATGCCGTGACCGCCGGTTGCTGCGGACAGAGCCGCGAAGCCGAGGAACGGGATCATCAGACCGCCGATGATCAGGCCGATGCCGTTGATGGTATCCGAAACTGCAACGGCTTTCAGACCGCCGAAGATCGCGTAGCAGCCGCCGATGATGCCGATGATAACGCAGAGGATTGCGACAGCGACGAATTTGCTGGTGCCCATGATGCCGGAGATGTCAAAGATCTGCTCGAAAACAACGGCGCCCGAGTAGAGGATGACCGGCAGGTTGAGGATGGAGTACATAACGACGATTACAACCGAGAACATCGTCTTGGTGCCTCTGCCGTAGCGCTCCTCCATCAGAGACGGGATGGTCATGGCGCCCATTTTCAGGTACTTCGGCAGGAAGTAGTACGCCAGAACCAGCAGAGTGAACATCGAGCCGACCTCCCATGCGATCGGGCCCATGTTGGTTTTCCAGCTCTGGCCGTTCAGGCCGACGAGCTGTTCCGCAGAAAGGTTGGTCAGCAGAAGCGAGCCTGCGATGACCACACCGGGCAGGCCGCGGCCTGCGAGGAAGTAACCCTCGGCGGTGTCGAGCTGTTCGTCGCGCGTTTTCCATGCGGAAATAATCGCGACGAGGGCGGTGAACAGTACAAACGATATGCCTGTCCATGCGAGTGAGGAGAAGAATGTCATTTGAGTAACCCCCATTTTTGTAATGTGTGCGTTCTCGTGAACGCTGTCCCTCAAAAAATAATTCCCGAGAGCGCCGCGGCACGTTCTCCCTTGTGCCGTCTGATTGGTTTTCGTGGGGAATTTGTTTTGATGAATATAGATTATCACGTTGTTTTGCAGTTTGCAATAGGGAAAAGTGAAGATAAGGCATTTTCGGAAATTGATACAAATATCGAAACCCAGATTTGTTGAAATCAATCGCGGTGGCGTGGAAAATGCGTGCAGATGCGTGCAAATAACTGTGAAAAATCGCCAACGAAACGCACTTTTGATTGTGCATTGCGTCGAGAGAACGGGAAAATGGGAAATACAGGAATGCGTAGAAAGGCGAAAAATGCGCGGAAAAGCGTCAAAATCGCAGAAAATGCGTCAGAAATGCACGCATATAGCCGAAATACTCTGCGTGCGCGGTATTACAGGGGGTAGAAGTGAAAATTTGCGGGCATGCGTGCATTTTTTCAAAAAATGGGTTACAAGTTGCGTGCATTATGTTATACTATATACAGATGAAAAACCAACAGGAGGAAAAACAACATGGCAGTCACCGCTCAACAGATTGCGGATCTGGCCGGTGTGTCGCGCGGAACGGTGGACCGGGCGCTGCACAACCGCGGCCGCGTCAGCCCGGAAGTCAAGGAAAAAATACAGAAAATCGCCGCAGAACTGGGATATAAGCCGAATTTAATCGGTCAGGCGCTCGTGCGCACCCGCCAGAACTTCAAGCTGGGCGTTATCATTCAGTCGAACGAAACCCCGACCATGCAGATCGTGCGTGCAGGCGTGCTTCAAGCCACCGAGGAGCTTGCAGGCTCGGGCGTAGAGGTCGTTCTTCGCGATTTTCAGGGCCTCGATACCGAATTGATGCTCGAATATATAGAAGAACTGGTGTCGATGGGCGTGCAGGGCATCGCGCTGACGCCGGATACCGCGCCGGAGGTGCGGCAGTGCATTGATGAACTGCACGCAAGGGGCATCCCGGTCATCACGCTGAACGCAGATGCACCCGGCAGCAAACGCCTGTGCTTCATCGGCATGGACAACTACCGCGCCGGTCAGACGGCGGCCTGCCTGCTGCGGCTGATGATGCCGGAGGGCGGAACCGTTCTGCCGCTCGCCGGACACTTGAACAATACCGCACATAATAACCGCTTAAATGGCTTTCTTGATACGGTAAACGCGAATTATGCGGACGAAATCAGCACGCTGGCGTTTCAGCCGTGCTTCGACCGCGACGACTATTCGCATGAAATCACGCAGCACGCGCTCAAGGCGAACCCCGACCTTGCGGCGATTTACGTTGCGTCCAACGGCCAGCAGGGCGTGTGCCAGGCCATCGAGGAGGCCGGCCTCAAGGGCCGCATCAAGGTCGTGGCGTTCGACCTCAATGAGCCGAACATGGAGTTGCTCCGATCGGACAGCCTGAGCTTCGTGCTCGATCAGGAGGCTTTCGAGCAGGGATACCGCCCGCCGTTTCTGCTATACGAGTACCTTTTGCACAAGAAAATGCCAGAAAAAGAGCTACTTTACACGGATATTGCAATCCGAACCAAGTATAACAGCGACATGGCGCTCGTCTGCACGACCATGCAGAACGGCGTGTAATCGGCGGGAACAAAGAAAAAGCGTGTACCCGGCGCAGCTGCGTTCAGGTGCACGCTTTTTTGTATTCAGGCATGAAAAATCCCTCCCCGGCATAGACTGATGCGAGGGAGGGGAGCGCCATGCAGACGGTCAGTTTGTGCATGATTGTCAAAAATGAGGAAAAAGTGCTCACGCGGTGTTTGGAGAGTGTGCGTGATTTTGCGGACGAAATTGTGGTCTGCGACACCGGTTCAACGGATAAAACAAGGGAAATTGCAACAAATTACGGGCACGTGGTTGATTTCGCGTGGTGCGATGATTTTTCTGCTGCGCGAAATTTTTCCTTCGCGCAAGCAAATGGCGACTATATCCTGTGGCTCGACGCGGACGATGTAGTACAAGAAAGCGAAAAATCCGAACTTTTTCGTCTGAAAGAGCGGCTCGACGGCACGCAGGATGTCATTATGCTGCCGTACCATACGGCGTTCGACGAGCAGGGAAAGCCGGTGTTCACCTACTTCCGCGAGCGCATTCTCCGCCGCGCGGCAGGCTTCCGGTGGGAGGGCGCGGTGCACGAGTGCATTACACCGCGCGGAAACATCGTGTACGGCAGGGCGGCGGTCGAGCATCGTCCGCTCGGTCGAGAGCGCAGTCTGCGCAACCTGAACATTTATGAAAACTTGAAGAAAAACGGTCATAAATTCACGCCGCGAGAGCAGTTCTATTACGCGCGGGAGCTGCTGACGCATGAGCGGTTTTCACAGGCGCAGCGGGAATTCGAGGGATTTCTCGGGAGAGAGGGCGGCTGGCGCGAGAACCGCATCGAGGCGTGCCGGGGACTGGCGGCCTGCCTTGCGGGGCAGGGAAAAGGCCACGACGCAAAAGCCGCGCTCCTTCGCTCCTTTGCAGAGGACATGCCGCGTCCCTCGGTCTGCTGTGAACTGGCATGGATGGAACTCGCGGAAAATAACGTAAATCAGGCGATTTTTTGGTATTCACTTGCGCTAAATCTGCCGGTCGATGAGAAAGGCGGCGCGTTCGTCTGTCGCGACGACAGCGGCTTTACGCCCTGCCTCGGACTGTGTGTCTGCTTCGACCGACTGGGGAAAACGGCGGAGGCCGCAAGGTGGAACGAGCGCGCGGCGGCGTTTCGCCCGGCATCAGCTGCGGTTGCATTCAATCGCAAGTATTTCGCAGAAAAAGGGGAGAGCGTTCACACCTCGCCCGACCAGAGCGACAAGCGCAGTTCAACATGAGTTTCATTCCGAAAAGTTACGCCTTCTTCGCGCAGCAGCTGTGCCTGCTCCGGCCAGCACGGCGCAATGCGGCCGGCGTGATTCACGACGCGGTGACAGGGAAAACTGCCGTACTCCTCGGCGTGCGAAAGCACGCGCGCAACGAGCCGCGCCCGGCCCGGATGCCCGACCATGCACGCAAGCTGCCCGTAGGTCGTGACCCGGCCGGGCGGAATGCACCGCACGGCAGACAGCACACTGCACGCAAATTCGTCGTTCGATTTCTTCATTTTCTCACCTCCTCTACCTTATTATAGCACGCCGCAGCAGTCACGCAAGGCCGGGGCGGGGAATAGAATGAACTGCCGGGAAAAACCGGCGAGAAAACGAGGAAAGGATGAGTGCGATGTATGACCTTCCTCCGTGCGGCGCGAACCGGGACGGACGGCGTTCGGCGGACTGGGCGGAGCGGCTGTGCGGCACGGACTGCGGCTGCGACTGCGAACGGCGCGGCCCTGCCGGCCCTCCGGGGCCTCCGGGACCTCCCGGCCCTCGGGGAATGCGTGGTGAACGCGGTCCGATGGGGCCGCGCGGCGTGCCGGGGATGCCCGGTCCTCCGGGATTTCCGGGAATGACCGGCCCCGCAGGCGCAGATGGCGTAACGGGAGCAACCGGCCCGACCGGCCCCGCAGGCGCGGCAGGCGCAACAGGAGCAACTGCTCCGTCAATATATGCACAACACGGAAATTGCCGTAACCATGCGGCTTTCCACTATCTTAAAGACAATTAAACAGCCCCTATGATTACACCTAAAACGCCGTAGCAAGGTTGGACAAGCCTTGATATGGCGTTTTTAAGTGGGTAGGATATGCCGCCGCAGCTTCAAAGAAGTTGTGGCGTTTTTTTATGCCCGCAGGAAAGGAGGCGCAGCCGGAATGTATTTCACAAAGGGCAAGCAGCGGGCGTTTGAACTGCTCATGCAGCAGAAGCCGGGATTTGACCGCTATCAATCCGGTTGTGCCGGAGATGATGAAGATTGCGGCACTTGCCGTTTCTACCGCCCCGGGTGGAAATATGAGTTTTGCGTTTTCAAAGAGTGTCCCTATTGCCCCGGCAAAAGGACGCGGAAAACGCACGCCAGCATGGACAAATAGACGGGCAAAAGCCCTTGTGCCATGCGGCTTTGCAGACGCGAAAACGGCAAAGGGCATATTGCAATACCAAAACAGCCGAAAACGGCTTTCTAATTGTCCACGCATACCAAGAGAGGAAGTGAGGAAATATGGCAGTTTTCAGAGTGGAGCGAAATACGGGATATACCGTTATGAGCAACCACCACTTGCGAAACAAGGAATTGTCCTTAAAGGCAAAGGGCTTGTTGTCGCAAATGCTTTCGCTGCCCGAAGATTGGGATTATACCCTTGCGGGCTTATCCCATATCAACCGGGAGAAGATCGACGCAATCCGCGAAGCGGTCAAAGAACTTGAAAAAGCCGGATATATCGTCCGCAGCCGGGAACGCGACGAGAAAGGACGTTTGCGCGGTGCGGATTATGTCATATACGAGCAGCCGCAGCCCAAAGAGCCGGAAGCAGCTACCAGCAGCGAACAGCCGCCTACATCGGATTTACCTACATTGGAAAATCCAACATTGGATAATCCAACGTTGGAAAAACCTACGTTGGAAAAACCTACGTTGGAAAATCCAACGCAATTAAATAAAGATATATCAAGTAAAGAACAATCAATTACTGA
>OODU01003836.1_pt1 | contig 10812 bp, 5 predicted proteins | sample 1671171 | NCBI WGS metagenome assembly OODU01 (sample SAMN06348129, study PRJEB24527) | human gut metagenome | biome: human gut; feature: ankylosing spondylitis patient; material: feces | host: Homo sapiens | place: China | collected 2015-10
ATTATTTTATAAAATTAATAAAAGCGTCCGTGTACGCTGACGCTGAAGAATAAAGAAAAGAAGGGAAGCGCTGAACCATGAAGAAACTTGGAAGAAACGACGCCTGCTGGTGCGGCAGCCAGAAGAAATACAAGCACTGCCACGAGGCCTTTGACGAAAAGCTGGAGGAGGCGGCCAGAGCGGGCCATTTTATTCCGTCTCACGATATGATCAAGACGCCGGAGCAGTTAGAGGGAATCAGGGAGAGCTGCAAGATTAACATAGCGGTTCTGGACTATGTAGCGGAGCATATTCATGCGGGAGTGACTACAGAGGAGATTGATCAGTGGGTTTACGACGAGACCACTAAGAGAGGCGGCATCCCGGCTCCTCTGGGATACCAGGGCTTTCCCAAGAGCGTCTGCACCTCCATTGACGACCAGGTGTGCCACGGGATTCCTTCAGAGGACGTGGTATTAAAGGACGGAGATATTATCAATGTGGACGTTTCCACAATTTACAAGGGATATTACTCTGATTCTTCCCGCATGTTCTGTATCGGGGAGGTGAGCCCGGAGAAGAAAAAGCTGGTGGACGTAGTGAAGGAGTGCGTGGAGCTGGGCCTTGAGCAGGTAAAGCCCTGGGGCTTTCTGGGAGATATGGCCCATGCGGTCAATGAACACGCGGTAAAGAACGGCTACAGCGTAGTGCGGGAGATCGGCGGCCACGGCGTGGGACTGGAATTCCATGAGGAACCGTGGGTTGGATACATAGGAGAGCCTGGAACGGGCATGATGATGGCCCCTGGTATGGTATTTACCATTGAGCCTATGGTCAATATGGGCGGCTGCGAGGTCTATGTGGACGACAGCGACGGCTGGGGCGTGTATACAGAGGACGGCAGACCGTCCGCCCAGTGGGAGATCATGGTGCTGGTGACAGAGACAGGCCACGAGGTACTGTGCTGGTAGAAAAACGCGGCAGATCCGATGCCGGTTCTGGCGTCAGCGGACAGAGAACCGCGCAGCTTCCTGCACAGAGATACTGAAAGGCGGCATAAAACGATATAAAAAAGAGGAGCACTGCCCGGCGCTTACGCCGCTGTCTGCAGTGCTCCCGTTTTTTTCTGAAACATAAAAGGGGGAAAGGAAAAAGGGGTTCCAGAAAATCTATATAAAGGAAATAGTTGTTAGGCGAGTCCAATGAAACGATGCGCGCTGTTTCTGTACTCATTGGCCTCTTGTTGTTTACATGATTATAATAACCGATAAATGTGTCTAATATTTGTCCAGTCTCTAAAAAACTTCTAAACCAATCTTACGGAATCATAAAGAAATTATAACGAAACCTATACCATGGCCTGTTTGATGGCGTTTAACAGTTCGTCAAAGGTGTCGAAGGCCGGTATTTCCGGTACAGAGGCGCGGATACTTTCAGGGCTTTTGAATAGAAAACCGGCCTTGCTGGCCTGGATCATGCCCAGATCGTTGTAGCTGTCTCCGCTGGCAATGGTCTCAAAGCCGATGGACTGCAGGGCCTTCACTGTGGTCAGCTTGGAGTTTTCCACCCGCATATGGAAATCCGTGATCGTTCCGTCCGGATCGACGCTGAGCGAGTTGCAGAACAGGGCCGGGTATCCCAGCTTTTTCATCAGGGGCATGGCGAACTCCTCGAACGTGTCGCTGAGCACGATGACCTGGGTGAAGGAGCGCAGCTCGTCTAAGAACTCCCTCGCGCCGGGCAGCGGATCAATCTGGGCAATGGTTTTCTGGATTTCGGGCAGCCCCAGCCCGTGTTCTTTTAATACATCAAGTCTCCAGCGCATCAGCTTATTGTAATCCGGCTCGTCTCTGGTGGTGCGTTTCAGCTCCGGGATGCCGCTGGCCTCGGCAAAGGCGATCCATATCTCAGGAACCAGAACTCCCTCCATATCAAGGCATACAATATACATACTCATGTTCCTCCTCTAAATTATTTTTTTCATACTATCACCCAGCCTGCGAGGTGTCAAGAAAAGGACAGGGCAGGCCGGCAGACAAATGCTGCGTTACGATTTCAGAAGCCGCCACAGAGTCGTCCGGCTGATGCCCAGACGTTTCGCCGCAGCCGTCTGATTTCCTTTGGTCTCCTCCAGAACCGCGTGGATAATATCCTGGTTGATTTCATCCAGCGGGCGTTTCAGATCGAGAATCACAGAGGAGCTGTGGGAAACGCCGCTTTCTCCTTCAATCCCGGAGGGAGAAGCGCCGGGGCCTACGCGCCGGAAGGTGGTTTTTTTCTCCATTTCCAGCAGGCCGGACAAGGTTTCCTCCGTGATATAGGAGGAGGTGGTGATCACGGTCAGCTCGCTTAAAATCCGTTTAAACTGCGTATAATTTTCCGGCCAGTCGAAGGACTTTAAAAGCTCCATAGCGCCGGGCGTCAGCCCCAGGATTTCCTTGGCCAGAGAGACGTTCAGATTGCTCAGATAGAGGTTGGCCAGGGTGGGAATGTCCTCCGTCCGTTCCCGGAGCGGCTTTAAGCGGATGGTCAGGCAGGTGAGAAGATTCACAAATTCCATGCAGGTTTTGGGAATTTCTCCGCTGCGGCTGCACACGCAGGAGAAAATCAGGCGGTTTCGATGGCACAGATTCATGTCCACGATAATGGACAGGAGCTTTCTGGCCCGTTCCTCGTCCAGAACGTGGAGGTTTTTCAGGTAGATTGTGTTGTTATTATCATTAAACGGCGAATTGTAGTGGTTGGTGAGAAAATTCCAGCTTTTATCATTCATCAGGGCAAAATTGACGGTGATAAAGGGGTTGTTCCGCAGAGGACTTTCATTGTAGACTGCGGCGGCAGCCTGCTCTTTTCCCGTGCCCTCCTCCCCGAAAATCATAATGGGATGCTGGGTCTGGGCCATCTGGACAATGGTGTTTCTCAGCGGCCCGATGGCCCCTGTAACGCTGAAAAAGCTGTTGAAAAAGCTGTTTTCCACGTCGATGCGGTTCAGGTACTGGACACCGTATTTGCTGGTGGCGAAGGGAACCTTGCTGTCCGTAAACTGGAACACAGGATAATTGTCCCCGCAGAAGGAAACAAGGCGGCTGGTAATAGAATACAGAGTTCCGTCAATGTTTTTAAAGCTTTTATGAGGCGTTTCGGAGGCGGAGGGCAGATCCTTTTTCAGCGCCTGAATCACAGGATTTTCTTCGTTTTCAGGGAGAGAGGAGTAAAAAATCTGCCCCTGGCTGTCAAAGATAACAGTGGACTGGCTGCTGGTGCGGATGACCTCGCGGAGAAACCGGTTTTCTTCCCGCACATTGGCGTAGCTGGAGCACAGCTTCACCGCCTGATCGAAGGCGCTGCTGATACTCTCATTGCCGGACGTGATCAGAATTGCGTTCAGGCCCAGGCGCTTCGCAGTGGTGCTGGCAATCATATCGCACAGGATCATGCGGTAGCCCCTCTTTTTCAGCATCTGAAGCGTTTCCTCCACCTGTCTGGAATTGTGGATCGTAAAGGTCTCCACCTTATACTGGAGCAGATCGCAGAGCAGTTTGGCGCTGCTGATAATGCCTGGAAAGCCTACGATGGCATAGCGGGAGGCAAAATTTTCCGCCATTTTGATGGCACGGAGAATATCGTAGACAGACAGGGGAATCTCCACCACAGGAATGGGGGTGATTTGTCCGATCAGCTCCGCAGTACCGCCGCGGGAAATGATAATATCGTAATTGTCGTGAAAGCTTCGCTTCGCAATTTCCGCGCCCTCCTGCAGGTCGCCCACATAGACGGTCAGATCAATGTCGTTCCGGGCCTCGGCCGCCTTCAGCATAATCGAACGCATCCCCTCGTAGGGTGCGATCCCCAGAATCCGTACTTTTTTATCGCTCATGTCTCATTCCTCCCCGATTGGCGCTGTCAGCGTTTGTTATATTTGTTTCAATGTGAAACAAGTTCATTATAACACGTTTAAAAAAGGAAGGAAAGACGTTTTAAAATGAAAAAACAGAAAGAATAAGTTTACATAAATTTACTGAAACATCTAAGAATGTGACTGGACGAGGACGGATTTTTACGATATGATTAAAAAAACAGAGGAAAAAAAGGGGGGATTTTGCGGTGCAGAGCAGAAAGAATATCTTATCTGTCTATATGCTGGGCCGGTTTTCTGTGGAGTATGGAGGGCAGATCCTGTCGCTTGGAAGAAACAGCTCCTCGAAGCTGATTCAGCTGCTTCAGATTGTGTGGCTGGCCGGGGAAAAGGGCGTGACCAAGGACGATCTGGCGGGAATGCTTTACGACCGCGATTCGCTTTCCAGTCTGAGCAACAGCCTCAATAACCTGGTTTACCGCCTGCGGAAAATTCTGGCGGAGAACGGCTTTCCAAAATCCCTCTATGTGATTAATCAGGACGGTGTTTATTTCTGGGACAGAAAAATTCCAGTCTGGGTGGACGCCAGAGAATTTGAACGTCTGGTGGAACTGGGAGACAGAAAACGGCAGCGGGAGAAGGAGACCTTTCAATATTATAAGAAGGCGGAGGAGCTTTACCAGGGCGAGCTCCTGAGCGCAATTTCCACGGAAAACTGGGTCATCGTGGAGAGCCTGCGCTTTAAGCGGATGTATGAGAAGGCGGTTTCATGGCTGGGCGACTATATGAAGCGGCAGAAGGATTACCCCGGCATGTACCAGCTGTACCACCAGGCGGCCCAGGTGTACCCCTTCGACAACTGGCAGGTGGGGCAGATGGAGAGCATGGCCTACATGGGAAGATACAAGGAGGCGTTTCTTCTCTATGACAATACGGCCAAGCGGTATTCGGAGGAGATGGGGCTTCCTCCCTCCGAAAAAATGCTGGAGTGCTATAAAACCATGAGCCGCCAGTTTGTCAGCCGTCCGGACGTGCTGAAGAACATCAGGGCGGAGTTAAGGGAGCAGGAGGACGAGAAGATTAACGCCTACTACTGTTCTCTGCCCAGCTTTATTGACATTTACCGTCTGGCAGCGCGGCGCAGCGAGAGAAACGGACAGCCCTTCTGTCTGATGCTGTGTACAATCACAGACTATGAGGGAAAGGTTATCCAGAACCAGGAGAAGCTGAAGGCCCGCTCGGAGCTTTTGAGAAAGACTATTGGCCGGGCGCTCAGGCGGAGCGACGTTTACGCCAAGTACAGCGCGTCCCAGTACCTGGTTCTGCTTATGGGAGTGGGGGAAGAGAATTGTATGGTGGTGGGGAAGAGAATCAGCCGGAATTTCCGGGAACTCTCGGGAAAACAGGCGGAGGTAGCCATTTCGACCGACGTTACATACGTGGGGGGGAGTATGGGCTCGATTTTGGAGTTTTAAATGTGCATAAGAGGAGGCGCAGCCTATCCTGTCGGCAGACAGGGTAGGCATTTTTTTATTTCATAGGAAAAAGCCAGCCGGCAGGCTTGAGAGCCTGCCGGAAGACCTGGCTCTGGTGCTAAAAAACAGAAAAAATAAAAATGGGACTTTTTGTGATTGGTTTTATGATTGGCAATCGAATAAAATGAAGGGGAATTCAGAAAAAGTTAAGAAATCTGACAAAAAAAAGACAAAAAGAAATCCGTAAAAGAGACGAATTTGCGATAGAAAAAGAGGAGGTTGAGTTGGAGTGATGGAAGGAAAAGCGGGGGTAAGTATGGAGTCCAGAAAGAAAATGTCGCGCGCTAAAAGCAACAGCCCCATGAAGAGAACCGTAAGACGCGCAGTTGCATGGCTCCTTGTTTTCTGTATGTGCATGGCAAATATGAATTCAGCCGTGTATGCAGCAGAAATTGCCACATCCAGTGACGCGCTGATGGCAGCGACTCCAAGCGATGCGGCGGCGACAGACAGCAATGCGGCAGAGATTCTTATGCCGGAACAGACTGTCAGCGGCGAGGAGTTAAAGGAAGAGGCAATCCGGGCTATCTCGGCGGGCCATGAATTTGATTTTGATTCAGAAATCCGCGTAATGAAGGACGCTGAGGGCAAAAACGAGAGCTACAGCGAGCTGTTCAAGGGCTACAGAAGCTTCACGCTTTTTGCTGACAATGGAAACGGAGGACGTCTGACAGGCGGCAATGACAACGCTTATGGTTACATCGTAGTCCGCGTAGATAAGGATTCCTACGAGGCGTTTGAGAAGGAAGAGGGAACAGCCAGAGCGACTGGTTCCGACGCGGCTGACAGCAGCGCCGCAGAGCGGGTATGGAGCCTGACAGGAGACGAGGAGTTAATTTTCCTTTATGTCAATGCAGACAACGGAACAGTAACCTTCTCTTTAAACATTGAAAATCTGGAGGCAGACGACATTGTCGTTCCAAGCCGTACAGAGCTTTACGAAGACACAGAGGAAGAGGCTGAGGAGACAAGCCCGGCAGAGAAACCGGCTGAGGACACCAACGAGGCAGGAGGATCCGGTTCCGGCGGCGGCTCAGGAAGCGGTTCCGGAAGCAGCGGCGACGTTCAGGACGATCCGACCGACGAGGGAGCCTCTGACGACAGCCAGGCAGAAGACGGACAGACAGACGACAGCCAGAACGAGAACGACAGCGAAAACGATACAGATGCAGAGAAGCCAGAGGAGAAGCCGGAGGACGGCCAGAATCAGGAAGGCGGCTCTGACAGCGGACAGGAGAATAACGACTCCTCAAATACAGATAAAGAGGACGGAAATACAGATTCCGGAAATGACGGAAACAGCGGAAGCGGATCCGAAAACGCAGGAGACAGCGGAAATGCCGATTCCAACGGTGGAAACTCCGGTTCTGGAAGCAGATCTGACAGCGGTAAGGATGAGGGCGGCTCCTCCAATCAGGGAAGCAGCTCCGACAAGGGCGGATCCGATTCCGACAGCACGAAGCTTTCCAAATCCAGCCTGACCCTTCCTATAGTAATGGGACCAAACCCGAACGCAGAGTTCGAGGAGGACGAGTTCGGTGATATGAGCTTCGACGAATGGCAGGAAATGATGGAGGAAGAAGAGGAAGAGGCTGAAGAAGAGGAGGACTACACAGACGAAGTATCCGTAGCCTACGACAGCGAGGACGATGGAATCTCCTACCTCAACATGACTATGCTTCCAGCAGTAGGAGCAACCGTAAAGAAGGCACAGCCGAAGAGAGCGTTCAAGCTGTTTAAGAGCAGCAGAAGCGGTGAGGCGGAAGCTGTTGTGATGGCGGGAGTAGTAAGAATCGGCGATCTGGTTGAAGGCATGGCGGGAGCGACAAAAAGCATCAAGCACCTTGGAGGAGATAATTACAGACTCCATCTTGATATTGCCGGAAAAGGTCAGGCTCTTGACATTGTGTTGGTAATTGATAACTCCAACAGCATGTATGATTCTGATTCTAAAATGGAAGACCTGAAAGAGATCCTGATAGGAAGTAATGGCGGCTGGGGTTCTCCAGTAACAGAAGGCTTCGTTGATCAGGTTTTTGCCAAGAACCCGGAAAGCAGAATCGCTGTTGTGAGCTATGAAAATACAGCTAAGGTTGAGTGTCAGTGGAGCAGTAATAAAAATACAGTAGAAACAAGTATCAGCGGTATATCTCAGCAGGGTAGCTGGGGGAATGGTAAAGGCGGTACTAACTACGAGGACGGTTTATTAGCAGCCAGAGACGTTTTAAAAACGAAGGATCCAACCCATCTTCCATATGTTGTATTTTTAAGCGATGGAGATCCGACCTATGCAGACTGGCCAGAAAATACATTTGGAGATAAAGGAGACTATTCTGGAAGCGGAAACAGCGCTGGATCTCATATGGAAAAATGGTTTCAAACTAGTAAAAATACTGTTGGAGAAGAAACTATATTTGCTGCTAAAGCTTTTAGAGAGGATCCGGCTGCAGCAGGAACTACCATTTATTCGGTAGGAATCGGCAGGGGATACGAAGAAAAATATTTGAAAGCCATCGCTGGAAATAATGACGAGTTTGTTTTTTCAGGAGATGATCTTAAAAACACATTTGACAGAATTTTTGAGAGCTTAAAGCTTGAGGATGTAAAGATTGAAGATACGCTGAGCAAATATGTAGAGCTTCCAGAGGGAAGCCTGGATAAGGTAAATGTACGGGTATACAAAACAGACAGCTCAGGCAGGGAGACAGATTTAAGCGATAGTGAATATAACCTGGTTTATGATTCTTCAACAAAGAAACTGACACTGGATTTAAGCGCAGCGGAACAGAGTGGACTTCTGAAAGAAGGATATACATACGCAGTTGAGTTTGATATTCGAGTTACACAGGAAGCTAAAAATGAATTTGAAGTTAACGGCTATCTTGAGAATAGCGTAGGAGGACAGGATACTGGATCTACCAGTGAGGGCAATCCAGGTTTTCCATCTAATGATGTTGCAAAAGTAACTTGGAAAAATAACTCTACAGGTTATACATATCCAGTGCCAGTGGTTCAGGTCATTGAAACGCCGAAGGTACAGTATAACAAGAGGGCGATTCAGTCCACAGATAATAAAGAAATTTATGATTTAATTTTAGATGTGACTGGTTTGAAAAAAACGCCGGATAGTTCCACTACTGTGACCTCATCTGCAGATGTTGTGTTTGTGCTGGATCAGTCAGCAAGTATGAGAGATTCCGCTGGTAATGGGATGTCAAGAGAATACGTTGTTAATACTGCTATGGGTTCCATGCTTTCTGATACAACAGGAATATTCAAATATTCTGATGAGCAAAGACAGAATATAAAAGTAAAAGGATATATTTTTGAAGGCGAAAAAACACATATAAGGCCTGAAAATGATGAATGGTATACATCTCCAGATGCTGCAAAAGCAGGTTTGAAAATAGAGGCTCCTTGGTCTGCTGGAACGTATCCCAAAAATGCATTACAGAAAGCGATTGGCTCTTTCAACGATAGTAAAGCAGACCTTAAATATATCATTTACCTGACAGATGGAGAACCCTCTAATACAAACGACGAATCAGGCGGATTGAATGTCTTAAAAAACGCAGGAGTTTCTGGAAAGAATATAAAATTCTATCCAATCTCCATTCATAATAATCCAGATGATAACTGGAATGAACATCGCAAGACCTACATGGAGCAGGCTGCCAAGGCGGCCAGACAGGGCGGAATGCTTTGCGATGGCGTATATAGTGGAGTAAAGGCAGATGAGATAAAGAAGGTTTTCCAGCAGATTACAGATTCTATTGTTACTGAAATTGAGCAGCTTGGTTCTGGTATGACTAACGTGGTTATCAGCGACGAATTAAGTGAGTATGCAGAATTTGCCAGCGCTGACCTTACAGAACAGGATTTTACAGTAACGAGAAGCGATGGAAAGCCAGTAGATTATGCAGTGACTCTTCCAAATGAAACAGAAAAGAAATTCAGTATTTCTTTTACAGAGCCATTAGAAGAGGGAGTTACCTACCAGGTAAAGGTTCGGATTAAGCCAACACAGGCGGCAATGGACTATTATGCTCAAAATGGAGCTTATCCCAATACTCCAGATGCAGGTACAGGCACACATGCGGACAAGGATGAACTTGGTTTCTACTCAAATACAGAGGCGACACTTTCCTTTAGCTATAACGGTGTAACTTATGCTGGCGATAATGCGTTTGAGTATCCTCACCCAGTTATCCAGATACTGCCAGAAGGCCGCTTCGTAGTTCAGAAGCTGGTTGAGATTGATGATAATGAAACGCCTCTCGCAGGCAGTCCGGATCAGGAGTTCATTATTCAGATTCAGGAGCAGACCGCAGATGGAACAAACGGCTTTAAATCTTCCGTAGCTTTAAAAGACGGAGAGATGACTGGTACAGTTATCACAGAAGGCGAGAAGACGTTCAATGTTCACGAGATTGTGCCGATGGAATATGAGCAGAGTTCTATCGTTGTATATGAAAACGATGGAAATGGAAATCCGAAGCCGGAGACAGCCGGAGTAGTGGCAGAGGACGGAAACTTTAAAGTTCTTCCAGGACAGGATTTGATTGTCCGTGTAACGAACACTCCGGTACATAAAGACTTCTTCCACGACGCTTTTTCTGTAACCAATAAGACAAAGGGAGATACAAGCACACCATTTACTAATGATTTAGCCGAGCAGGCTGCCAAGACAGCTTCCAAGCTGGGACTGACTAAGAAGAAAACAGAACTTGAACAGGAGGAGGGTGATTTAATTGCTTAAAAGTAGAAAAAAGGCAAATGCAGTAAAACTGTCAGGAATCGCTCTCCTGACAGTGGCGGTAGCCGGAATTGGAGGAACAGGGGCTGTTATCCAGCACAAGCTGGCAGTGAAGAATACTCTGAAAACCCCAACTGTTGAAGTAAGTATTGACGATATAGTTGGAGAGACTGAAGGTTCTAAGAAACAAAAGGTGGTATCTTTTGAAAATCAGGGAACCGCAGACGTATTTATCAGAGTAGCTTATGCAGAGCAGTGGGAGAAGGAGAACGAGCTGTTATCCAGCCAGAATTCTGATGGACATGACGTTGCTAAAAAGTTTAAAGATACGCAGCTGGAAAATTCAATGGAAAATATGTTTCCTGAAGATGAATGGATGCTGGGAAACGACGGCTGGTACTATTACAGATATGTATTAGAAGCGGCCAATGACAGCGATACAGATCAAACGAAGCCATTGCTTACGGCAGTAGACTTCAGTAATGTGTCTTCTCAGGAGTCAGAGTATAGCGGCGCAGAATACGAGCTTCATTTTCAGGTGGAAGCAGTACAGGCCAGCGATGATTATAATCTGAACATAAAAGCTGTAGATACTGTTTTCGGAAGCGGAGTAGAGCTTGAAAATACGCAGAGATCGGAAGAGCGTCGTGTAGGGAAAGAGTGTAGATCTCGGTGGTCGCCGTATC
>OODU01003839.1_pt1 | contig 10801 bp, 11 predicted proteins | sample 1671171 | NCBI WGS metagenome assembly OODU01 (sample SAMN06348129, study PRJEB24527) | human gut metagenome | biome: human gut; feature: ankylosing spondylitis patient; material: feces | host: Homo sapiens | place: China | collected 2015-10
TTTTTTTTTTTTAATGATACGGCGACCACCGAGATCTACACTCTTTCCCTACACGACGCTCTTCCGATCTTATAGATAAAAATCTAGGTCTAGTAGTTCTTCTATGGGATTCTAGGGTTTATAGCTGCAAAATTAACTAGGTATCCAAATTTGATACAAAATTTTTTAAAAAGGAGAGCCTTATGAGTAGTTTTTTGAAAACTCCGTTTGTACTTACAGCTGGCATCTGTCTTAGCTTGTCATCTGTTTTTGGTGCAAGTGAGCTTGAAACTATCATGAAAGAGCGAAACTTGAGCGAAAAAGATGTTCTAGCGGCAGCTAAAACTTATCAGCCAAGTGGTCGTAAAGATGAGTTCATCGTTTTTTCATCTGGCGGACAAAGCGGACAGGTTATAGTTTATGGTGTCCCATCTATGAGGATTTACAAATATATCGGCGTATTTACTCCAGAGCCTTGGCAAGGATACGGATATGACAATGAAAGCAAAGCTATACTAAAAAGCGGAGCTATCAGAGGCAAAGAGATAAGCTGGGGAGATACTCACCACCCGAATTTCACTGAGAAAAACGGCGAATACGTGGGCGATTATCTATTTATAAATGATAAAGCCAACCCTAGAATGGCTGTTATCAGCTTGCACGACTTTGAGACAACTCAAATCGTAGTAAATCCTATCATGAAAAGTGAGCACGGCGGTAGCTTTGTTACTCCAAATACCGAGTATGTTATCGAAGCTAGCCAATATGCAGCTCCGCTTGATAATAACTATCACCCGATAGAGGAATATGAGGCGGTTTATAGAGGTGCTGTTACATTTTGGAAATTTGATTATCCAAAAGGTAAAATAGATGAGAAAAAATCATTCTCACTTGAACTTCCTCCATACATGCAAGACTTAAGCGATGCAGGTAAAGGCGAGTCTATGGGCTGGGGCTTCACAAACAGCTTTAACTCAGAGATGTATACAGGCGGTATCGAAAAAGGTCTTCCTCCGTTTGAGGCTGGTATGAGTAGAAATGATACTGACTATATGCACGTTTATAACTGGCAAGCATTAGAAAAACTTGTACAAGATCCAAAAAATTATACAATTATAAATGATCATAAAGTTATTCCTATTAGTGTTGCAGTTGCAAACAATGCTCTATTTTTAATTCCTGAGCCAAAATCTCCACACGGTGTAGATGTAACTCCTGATGGTAGATATATAGTAGTCGGCGGTAAGCTAGATACTCACGCTAGTGTTTATGACTTCAGAAAAATCAAAAATTTGATTGACAAAAAAGACTTTGCAGGCAAAGATCCTTTTGGTATTCCTATTCTTGATATGAAAAAGGCTCTTCACGGACAAGTAGAACTTGGTCTTGGACCACTTCATAATACATTTGAAGAAAAAGACGGTATCATCTATACATCATTGTATGTTGATAGTCAAATCGTAAAATGGGATTATAAAAATTTAAAAGTTCTAGACAGAGTAAATGTACACTATAACATAGGTCACCTTGACACTATGGAAGGTAAATCAGCAAAACCTATAGGCAAATATGCTTTAGCGCTTGATAAACTTTCAATAGACAGATTTAATCCGGTTGGTCCTCTTCATCCACAAAATCACCAACTTATCGATATAACAGGTCCTAAAATGGAGCTAATATACGATATGCCGATTCCACTAGGTGAACCTCACGATGTTGTATCTATAGCAGCTAGCAAACTAAAACCTGCTATGACATACAAAATGGGTACAAACTCAAGAACCGGTGAGCAATCAGTCGGTATGACTCTAGCTGGACAAGAGAGAATAGAAAGAAACGGTAAAAACGTAACCGTATATGCTACAATGATAAGAAGCCATATCAACCCAGAGCATATAGAATTAAATAAAGGCGATAACGTTACTATCTATCTAACAAACTTAGAGCGTGCTCAAGATGAGACTCACGGATTTGCTATAGATCTTTATAACGTACATGCTTCTATAGAACCAGGTAAAACTGCAAGCGTTAGCTTTGTAGCCGATATGGAAGGTGTTTTCCCTTACTATTGTACCGAGTTCTGTTCAGCTCTTCACCTTGAGATGATGGGTTATATGTATGTAAAAGATCCAAACAAGAAGTATGAATCAGTTAAAAAAGCAAAACTTAAAGAGCTTACAAAAGAGCAATTAGAAGCTGAATATAAAAAAGTTATAGCAACAAATAAAGCAACTGACGATGTTATCCAAAGTGTTGTTACATTCTTAAAAGAAAAACACTTCGAGAAATATCCAAAAGTTAAACAACTTGTTGAAGATGCACTTGATCAATACGGAAAAATACCTGAAGTTAAAGCCAAAGCTGATGCTGCTTATAAAGCAGGTGATGTAAATGGCGCTATCCTTTGGGAATACCAAGTATGGCAATACATGGTAAAAACAGCCGATGTTGGTTTAAGGGCTAAAAATAACCTTACAAAAGCTCTTGCAACTCCTATGAGTAAAGTTCAAGCTCGCGGTGAAGAAGCATACTTAAAAGGCGGATGTAACGGTTGTCACGTTATCGGTCAAGTAAGTTCAGGCCCGGATCTAACAGGCGTTTTACTAAGACATGATAATGCTGAGCAATGGGTATTTGATTTCATCAAAAATCCAGCTAGCAAATACGAAGAAGACTACGTAAAAGCTATGATTAATTACTTTAATCTAAGAATGCCAAATCAACATATGACCGATCAAGAGATCAAAGATATCATCGAGTACCTAAAATGGATCGATGAGAATGCAGGACTTAATTAGTCTAGTTGATGTAATCCAAAATCGGATTTTTGCAAAGGCGAGCTTTGCTCGTCTTTGCTTTTAAATTTAATAGGATAGATTATTAAATTTAAAAGCAAATTTAAAAACAAACTAAAGGAAATGAGATGAAAAGGTATCAAATTTATACTATACTGGCGCTTATTTTAATGACTGTCGGATTTACTATTCCAGTTATTGCATATCATGGAATGGGGGCTAAGATAAAAGAAGAAAAAGCACTTCCTTCGTATGTATATCCTATATATAATTTTTACTCAAGTTTTCAGTATAAAAATCATCTTATGCCTGATGATATAAAAAAAGATTTAAGAAAAATGATAGAAAATAGATCAGAAATAGGTGTTCCAAGTCTTCCTATCTGGTATGTTTCGCTAGAAGCTCCAAACTATCCAAAAGAGGCTTTTCCGGATGGAATTCCCGTGTATTTTCACGTAGATGGATATAGCGGTGACGTTCATGAGATGAATACCATAAATCACTATATCGGAATGTATCCTATGGAACACGGCGGAAATACAGAAAGAGCTATAGCTCCGTATTATCTGTTGGTTGCGACTATATTTATGCTTTTATATTTATATTACGATGGCAAAGGAAACTCTCTTTTACTTATACCGACTATCATAGCTCCGGTTCTATTTATGAGCGCATTTGTAGGTTGGCTTTACTGGTATGGGCACAATATGCAAGAGTGGGGCGCATTTAAGATAAAACCGTTTATGCCAACAGCCTTAGGAGACGGTAAAGTAGCTCAATTCACTACCCATTCATATCCTACTATCGGTTTTTGGGTCATGATGGCTATGAGTATATTTTGTATATTGGCTATATTTTCAAAGAAAAAATATCTGAAATCTAAGGCTGATTCGTGAAAAAACTCTGCTTATTTTTATTGATTATCCAAGCAAGTTTGGCAAATCCTCTACAAGATGCTATCGATAGCGCAAATCCGGGGGATATAATCGAGCTTGGAGATGCCAAATACACCGGAAATATCATAATAAATAAAGCCATAACGATAGACGGTAAAAATAAAGCAGTTATTCAAGGAGACGAAAAAGGAGATGTTATAAAGATTATGAGTTCTAACGTCTCTCTTTTAAATTTAAATATCCAAGGTAGCGGCGATTCTCATACGACTTTAGATTCGGCTATTAGCTGTGATCAAGCAAATGAGATAAACATTATCGGCAATCACATAAGCGACTCTTTGTTTGGCATAAACTTTAAGCAGTGTAACGCTTCTGTGATAAAAGATAATTTTATAACTTCAAAAAACGTTGATTTAGGACTTAGAGGCGATGCTATAAGACTTTGGTATAGTCATGACAATATAGTAGAGAACAACCATATATTAAAAAGTAGAGATATGGTTATTTGGTACTCAAGCAACAACGAAATTAGAAAAAATATAGGAGAAGAGGGTAGATATTCTCTTCATTTTATGTATGCAGGAAAAAATTTAGTTGAAGATAACATTTTTAAACTAAATTCAGTCGGAATATTTTTTATGTTCTCATCTGGATCTCTTGTAAGAAATAATCAGGTTCTAAACTCAACTGGAGCATTTGGAGTTGGTATTGGTATGAAAGATACGAGCGATTTTGTAATACAAAATAATATTTTATCTTATAACGCAAGAGGATTATATCTTGATCAGTCGCCGTTTCAACCAGGAACGATAAATAAATTTGAAAATAATAAAATTTTATACAACACGGTTGGAGTGCAGTTTCATGCTACTCAACATAAAAGTATATTTTTCGAAAATGACTTTATAGGCAATATGGAAGTCGCTATAAATGATACTCCGGGATCTAAAATAGCCAAAAACGAGTGGAATAAAAACTATTTTGACGATTATGAAGGTTTTGATAGAAATAAAGACGGTATAGGAGATTTACCATATCAAAACTATACGTATTTAGACTCGCTATGGCAGTATCATCCTAATTTAAGATTTTTTTACGGTAGTTCTGTTATAAGTATTTTAAATTTTATAGCTCGTTTAGCACCGTTTTCAAGTCCGGAGCTTCTCATAACAGATGAAAATCCAAGAATAAAAAGAGCATATCATGAATAGACGAAACTTTACTATATTTAGTTTAGCTACTTTAGCCTGTAGTGCTGCAGCTGGATATCTGTTAAGAGGATATGAAGCAAGAAATCACCTAAGACCTCCCGGAAGCGTAAAACACTTTGAGTCTCTATGTATAAAGTGCGGACAGTGTGTGCAGGTTTGCCCATATCATAGTATAGAGCTTTTGGGTATTGATGATGGAATAAATTTAGCTTCAGCTTACATAGATCCTGCTAAAAGAGGCTGTTATCTATGTGATTTGTTTCCTTGCGTATTATCTTGTCCAAGCGGTGCATTAGATCACAATACTACTAGTATAAAAGACGTTAAAATGGGCGTAGCCGTAGTAGTAAATTTAAAAAACTGCTATGCGAATCTCGGTAAAACAGTAGAACAAAGCGATGTCGCTCATTTGCTTGATAGAAAAGCTTATAACGAAAGAGAAGAAGCTGCTAAAAATATTATACAAAATAGCATTGGTAAAAAGTGCGATCTATGCGTTTCATCATGCCCTGTAAGCGGAGCGATAAGCATCATAGATATAGAGGGCAAATCAGCCCCCAAAATAGATAAAAGCTGTGTTGGGTGTGGAGTATGCAGCGAGGTGTGCTTTGCTAAAGTTATAGATATAGCACCGGGCAGAACTTACGAAGAAATTTACAAGGAATAACAATGAACAAAACACTTATATTTGCTAGTGCATTTTTACTATTAGTCGGCTGTAGCCAGCAAGATAACAAATTTGATAAAAATGAGACTAAAAATGAAGTAGTGGAACAAAACGCGTCTATAGTGGTTAAAAAAAGTGAAAATCAAGTAAATGAGAAAAATAACTGGATAACCTATGATATAGACGGAAAAAAGAGCGTCAAATTTGGGCTCGGTGATGATAACAATGAAACTACAAAATCAATAGGTGCTTTAGCTATGACTAGAACTCCTCTTCAAAGCATAAATAAAGCTTTAATAAGAGGAACTTTAAGTAAAAACTTCATCACTAAATGTTCGGCTTGTCATGATGATTATGCAAACGGCATTATAGGACCGTCTCTTCTTACAAAGAGTCAAGATGAGATATTTAAAATGATAGAAGCTTATAAAACAAAAACTAAAGTAAATGTTTTAATGGTAGAACTTGTAAAACGTATGGACGATAAAGAGATTATGGATTTAGCGATTGAGATAAGTACATTTAATGAGCAATTTAGGAGTAAGAAATGAATATAGGCAAGGGTATAGCTTTAGGCTTTGGTGTAGTTATTGTTTTTTTAATGGGATATTTGTTGATGAGCGGCGATGCGCAGCCAGAAGCTAAAGTAGCGGCGCAGAAAACTCAAAATCAGCCTGAGAAAAAAGCGGTAAATAATAATGACTTAGCTACAGACGCTGCAGAGTTGAATAAGATATTAGAGTTAAAACAGAGTTTAGAAAATACAAATGATGGTGTAAGCAAACTCTATTTAACTAGCTGCGCGCCGTGCCACGCAAAAGACGGAAAAGGAGTTATAGCTCCAAGTATAGCAGGAAAAAATAAAGAAGAAATTTTGGCTAGATTGCATGATTATAAAGCCAACCTTGTACCAAATACCCTTATGAAGGGCGTTTTGGATAATGTTAGCGATGAGAATTTAACCGCTTTAGCAGAAGAAATTTCTTTATTTAAGTAAGATTATGAATAAGTACGAATCACGCCAAACCGTTGCGAACGCTGGTTTTCTAAGTACATTTATAAGTACCGATAAAAACGGTAAAAAGCGCCCAAGCATGCGCTTTTACCGCTATTTTATAATGATATTTACCCATCTTTTATTTGTACTTTCATATGTAGCCGATATCCAAATACTAGAAGGTGATATCACCGGATCACGGATAATGGGATTTCACTTAGCCGATCCTTTTATCACTACTCAGATAGTATTAGCACATGATAGTTTTCCGATAAATTTGATGATAGGTTCGCTTACTATACTAGCATTTTATGTTATATTTGCAGGTAGAGCGTTTTGCAGTTTTGTATGTCCGTACAACTTTTTTGGAGAATTTGCCGAAAGATTAAACGCAAAATTAGTAAAAGCTAAAATTATCAAACCTAGACATTTTGATCCAAATATGCGATATCTGTTTTTACTAGCGTTTTGGCTGCTTAGTTTTCTTAGCGGATATCTTATATTTGAGATATTTAGTCCAGTAGGCATAGTTTCAAGATTTATTATATACGGTTATAGTGCTGCTATATGGTGGGCTGTTTTGGTATTTTTAGTTGAAGTATTTTTCTCAAGAAGATTTTGGTGTAGATACGTCTGCCCGATAGGAACTCTTTACTCTTTAGTATCTAGAATGCGAGCTATAAAAATAAGCTGGAATAAAGATAAATGCGATCACTGCGGAGTATGTATGGATGTTTGTATAGTTCCAAAGGTGCTTGAGATTACAAAAGCCAAAAATGCAGATGCAAACGGCGGAAGCTTTAGTGTCGTTAGTGGAGATTGTACACTTTGCGGACGCTGTATAGATGTGTGTCATGGAGATGCTTTATCATATGAAAATAGGCTTAAAAAACTACTATAAAAAGGGCTAAATTTGATAAATTTAAAAAATGTTACTAAAAAATTTGGAGCAGTTAGTGTCTTGGATTGCGTAAATTTAGATATAGATGACGCTAAAAAAGTTCTCATTATAGGTCAAAACGGAGCAGGAAAAACAACTCTTATGAAGACTATTTTAGGTGAAATTTTGCTAAATAGCGGCGAAGTACTAATAAATGGTGTAAATCCTGCTAAAAATCGTAAAAAAGCTCTGTCATATATAAGTTTTGTACCGCAAAATCCGCCTCCTTTGAAGCTAAGCGTAGGTGAGCTTTGCGACTATAGTATAAGCTCAAGCGGATCAAATTTAGATGATATAAAAACTTATTTAAAAGCTTTAAATTTAGATTTCGATAAAGAGGATAAAAAGCCATTTCATAAACTCTCAGGAGGTATGAAACAAAAAATCTTAATAGCCATAGCTTTAGCTAGAAATGGTGATATACTGATGTTTGATGAACCTACTGCAAATCTTGATCCAGAAGCTAGAGAGTGTTTTTTAAATTTACTAAGTGATAAATTTAAAGAAAAAACTATAATATTTATATCGCACCGTTTAAGCGAAGTAAGAGGTATCGTAGAATGCGTCGTAGAGATGGATTTAGGACGCATAACCTCTATAAAAGATTTATCAAAGGAAGATAGATGAAGAACCTACTTTTAATTGCCAAAATCGACATGAGAGAGTCGTTCCGTTCCAAATGGTTCTTGCTTTATCTGCTTATTTTCGCGGGTCTTATAGCAACTTTTTTTGTTACTGGGGTGTTGGATTCAAGAGTTGCGGGATTTAGCGGACTTACTAGAATGCTTCTTTTATTTATTCAAATTTGTGTTGTGATTTTGCCTATTTTTATACTAATAACTACAGTTAGAAGCATAAGCACAGACCGCGAAGCCGGAGCTTTGGAATATCTTTTGAGCTTTCCTATTTCGCTTAAAGAGTATTACTTCGGTAAAGCTTTAGGTAGAGCATTTACTATATTTATGCCTATAGTTTTGGCTCTTATATTTTCTTTAGTGATAGCTGTTTTAAAAGGCGTAGAGATACCATGGGTGGTATTTTTTTACTATACTTTGCTACTTTTAGCACTCAGCTTTGTGTTTTTATCATTTGGATTTTTGATATCAAGCGTGATAAAAAGTAGCGAGCTTGCTCTTGGCTTTTCATTTTTATTTTGGCTATTTTTACTAGCATTTATAGACTTAGCTTTAATCGGGCTTATGATGCAAAATGCAGTAAATGAAAACATAATTTATACCATAGCTCTTTTAAATCCTATAGAGGTATTTCGCGTGGCTTCTATAAGTTTATTTGATAGAAACTTAGCTGTCATAGGCGCAGCGGCTTACTTTATTTTAGATAGTTTTGGAGTAGGTAACTTTATAATATATTCAATAATTTATCCTATAATTTTAGGCATTATAAGCCTAGCTTTAGGCTATATTCTCTTTACCAAAAAGGATCTAGTCTGAGAAAAATTCTATTTTTAGCTCTATTTTGTACATTTTTGTTCGGTGAAAATTTAAAAACCGATCCATTTTTCAAAGACGTTAATACTACTTGTCCTATTAAATTTATAGACGTATTTAACCATCCTGATTTTATAGCTGTTTTAGTCTATGCTAATGGTGAAAAGATACTTTTTAGTTCGGTAAAACCTATGTTTCATTACTTTCATATGAATCCCGGCAAGCATATCTCACCATTAAAAACTATGCTTGTAACTGATTTTAAAACTCACGCTTTGATAGACGCCGCAACCGCATATTACGTATTTGGCAGCGGTATAATGAGCAATAGCGGCGATGATCTTATACCATTTGCGAATTTAGATGATGCTAAAGAATTTATGAGTGCCAACCACGGTCATAAGATTTTAGAATTCAAAGATGTAACTAAAAAGCTAATCGATTATCTAAACTAAGGAGTAAGTATGAAAAATTTATTTTTTTTACTCATTGGTGGTATTTTAGTTGGAACGCTAGCGGCATTTCTTTATTATATGGGAAAAGATTATTCCGTTCCTAAATCGCAGGTAAAAGAGGCATCTATAGCGTGTGATTTAAACATAGAAGAGTGCGATGTGGATACTAAATTGGGTAATGTTACATTCTCGTTTTATCCGCGCCCTCTTGTGGGTATGGCTCCTACTACTTTAAAGATTTCGGGATTGCCGCAAAACATAAAAGATCCAAATGTTCGCATTTATGGGTTAAATATGGAAATGGGAGTCATAAGCGCTCCTCTTACAAAACAAGGCAGCTCATACACTGCAAATATAGTTATAAGTCTATGTGTAATCTCTCGCATGGAGTATAGACTAGAAGTTTTAAGCGGTGACAAACCGCTTGGTGTGAGCATTGACTTTTATATAAAAAGCTAAATTTTTATATAAAAATTTATAGCTGCTCGTGTATTATAGGGCGGCTATCTTTTTGAATTTAGCTTATTTTCATTGCGATTATTGCGTGTTTTATATGCTAAATATTATACAAAATATATTTTTGTCATTGATATGCTCATAAGCAAGCTCAAAACCATGTTTATCAAGTACTCTTTTTACTAGATTTAAACCATATCCATAACCGCTTCTTGCATTTTCATCTCTAGTAAATACGCTAGTATAAAATTCAAGCGGCTTATCTAGTTTTTCTCCGCTGCTTATTATGCATAGTTTATTTGGAGTAGATTTTATATAAATTCTACTGTCTTTTTGATAGTCGTTATATGTTATAGCATTATCTATAAGATTGTTTATAGCAATAGAGATATAGTTTAGATCGGCATTTATGTTAAATATACTTTTCATTTCTACATCTAAAATTTCATCTAAAATTATCATTTTTGATAAGCTTTCTAAGAGTATACTCTCTATGCTCCACTCTTTTATCTCGAACTGAACATTGTTCGAGTTTAGTCTTTCTATATGTAGTAGCTCATCTGTTAGTTTATCCATCGCAGTTACAGAGTTTTTTAGTATATTTTTATATTTTCCGTCTTCTAAAAAACTAAGTGCGATTTTAGATTTTGATATAGGTGTTCTTAGCTCATGACTTATATCTGTTAAAAATTGCATTCTGGCTCTATTTACCATTTCTAAAGAGTTTGCCATTTCATTAAATTTGCTTATGACTAGTGCTATTTCATCTCCGTTTTTACCCTCTTTGAGCCTATATGAAAAGTCGCCCATACCGAATTTTTCTATACCTTTAGCTAGATTTTTTATAGGTATTAGTATTTTTATAAATACTGCAAATATCACAAACAGTAAAAATATATCGGCATATATCATAAAATTTAATATATTTTTTTCCCTATTTTGCGATATTTGCGTTTC
>OODU01003847.1_pt1 | contig 10768 bp, 7 predicted proteins | sample 1671171 | NCBI WGS metagenome assembly OODU01 (sample SAMN06348129, study PRJEB24527) | human gut metagenome | biome: human gut; feature: ankylosing spondylitis patient; material: feces | host: Homo sapiens | place: China | collected 2015-10
TTTTTTTTTTTTTTAATGATACGGCGACCACCGAGATCTACACTCTTTCCCTACACGACGCTCTTCCGATCTCCTGATAATTCAAAGCTTTCAACGATTGAGGTTGATGTAAAAGCACAGACAGACGGTTCTTACAGTTTTTCAAATGTAAGTATTAATTCGAGCTCAAACTATTCAGTAGTATTAGGCGGTGTTGACGATTATGAAGTTACAGAAAAGTTAAACAAGGCAGCAGGAGATTATACAGATGTAAAAATCGCTGCAACACAGAGAGCAAAGGTTAATGTTTCAGGTAAGTTCGTAACATCAGATGACAAAGCTTCAGATGTTACAAAGATTACATTTACAAACAAATCAGACAGTAGCTATTCTTATTCATTTGATGTAACAGGTGACGGATACAAAGCACAGTTAAGAGCAGGCGAGTACGATACATCAGTTGTATCTGAAAAGTATACCGCATATGACCATGTAAGTGTCGGCAGTGCAGATGTTTTGAATGATGTTTATCTTGAAACAGAAGCAGATACATCACCTGTTGAATATCAGGCTGAGGTAAAAGTGGGTAAGGGCCAGCAGTTTGAGACTATAACAGATGCAGTTAAGTATATAGGCAGAATGACAAGAACAACAGAGAGAGTAACAATTACTCTTACAGATGCTTTATACAGAGAGCAGGTTATGGTTGATACTCCTTATGTTACTATTTCAAGTGAAGCAGGCTCAACAATAACATGGTATTATGGTTCAGGTTATACTTATTACAGTGCAGATATGAACGGTTATTACAGTGAAGCAAGAGCTGTTGATAAGTATGAAAAAGGCGTCGCAATTGGAATGGGGACAGGTCACTGGGGAGCAACAGTTAATGTACTTCCTACAGCTACAGCTTTCCGTTCAGAAGGTGTTATATATGAAAGTTCATTTAACAGATATATGACAACAGAAGAAGTTGCAGATGGCGTAGGCAAAGGTGGAGATAACTCTAAGGTTGACCGTTCTAAAGCAACAGATGCCGATATCAAACTTTATAAAAATAAGGAAAGAGCATGTGTTATTTTCATTGAAGCAGACCAGAGCGAATTCACGGACTGCCAGTTCTTAAGCTCACAGGATACAATGTTTACAGGAAATAATACAGAGCATACATATTTTAAGAATTGTGTCATCGAAGGTACAACAGATTATATCTGCGGTGACGGTAGTGCGGTATTCGATGGCTGTACATTAAGCATGTATGGATACGGTGACAAAGCGGCTTCAGGAAGTATCATTGTTGCGTCAAAGGCACTTTCACAGTTGGGTTATCTTTTCAACAACTGTAAAGTTGTAAAGACTTCTTATCCGGGAATTAACAAAGGTATAACAAAGACATATTTTGCAAGACCATGGAGAGCAGATTCAAAGGTTGTATTTTTAAATACAGAAGTTGAAGATGCTAATACTATCGCTCCTGCAGGATTTACTTCAATGAGTAATGTAACACCTGCAAAGGCTAAGTATTATGAATATAATACACATCTTGCAGACGGAACAAAGGTAAGCACTTCAAGCAGAGCTGCAGGCGTTAATAAGATGACTGATGAAGAAGCATCAGCAGTAAAACTTGAAGATTACTTTGAGGGTTGGACACCTGCATACTATACATCAGGAGATGTTAAGCCGGAACCGGTTGCAGCAGACTACACAGCAGTAGATGAAGCTATCAAAGCTGCGGAAGCCCTCAACAAAGATGATTATGAGGATTTTTCAGCAGTAACAAAGGCAATCGAAGCAGTAGACAGAACACTTACATCAGAAGAACAGGCAAAGGTAGATGCAATGGCAAAGGCAATAACAGATGCAATCAACGGGCTTGTTAAGAAACAGACTGATGATTCAGATAAATCAGACATCAAAGTTGACATTGATAGAAATGAAGATGCTGCTGATTTCAAGGATATTGCATCAGTAGGTGACGTAAAGGTTAAAGATGAAGAAGGCAAAGACCTTACAGTAAGTGAAATTAAGTTAAATGTTGAAAAAATAGCAGCTTCAACATCTGAAAAGATTGATGCGGCTATTGCTGAAAAGAATATCAAGGGATTCGATTCAAAGAATGCAGATTATTATGATATTTCACTCAAAACAACAGACGGAAAAGTTGTTAAGCTTTCAAGCGGTAAGATTAAGATTACTATGTCATACAAGAAAGGAATCAATGCAGCAGATTACAATCTGTATGTATTCCATATGAATAACAACGGAGTTCTTGAAAGTGTAGCAGTTACAGCGGATGAAAATGGTTTCTCATTCGAGGCAGAGTCATTCAGCCCATATGCTGTTGTATACGCAGTAAAGGATTCGGGAAGCGATATAACACCGTCAACACCTGAAAATCCAGGAAATGATGAGACACCGGGTACAGCAGAGACACCAGGTACAACAGAGACACCGGATTCATCAGTTTCAACAGGTGACAGCTTAGGTATGTTCATGTATATGATAATTCTTGCTGCTGCATTGGCAGGAATGGCAGGAGTAGCCGTATACGACAGAAAAAGAGCAAAATAAAAACTGTTTGTAAAAACAGGTAATAAAAACGCAAAATAACAGCACGCTATTGACAGCGTGCTGTTATTTTTGTAATATATTAGAGCATCTAGAAGAAACTATTTATCAAATTTTATGAAAAGGAATGAGCATATGTTTGGAGAAACATTGCATTGCGGTGAACTTATAAAGAGACTTAACGATGCACTTGGAAGAAAGGCTAATAATACGTTGATGTGCAATGATGTCACCCTTTCGCAGATTAAGGTCCTCGCAACTATCAGCGAGGCAGCCGATGAGACGATAACGCTAAAAGAACTTGAAAAGCATTTTGAAGTTAAACAGGCAACGATGGCAGGAATTGCTGCACGTCTGGAAAAAAATGGGATGATAGAGGGGTTTTATGATTCAAATGATAAAAGAATCAAACATGTAAAGCTCACGGCAAAAGGTGAGGAGATATGCAAGACGGCAAGAGCTTCAATGGATGAAAATGAGAGGGAACTTTTAAAGGCACTTAATGATGATGAAAAAGGACAGCTTAGAAATCTTTTGCAGAAAGTATATGACAGTATCAAGTCATGCTGACTGTAGACTTATAAGGTGAATTTAATCGAAGGGAGAATGATAAAAATATGATAAAAACATTAGCAAAATGTATTGGCAAATATAAAAAAGAATCAATTATAACGCCAATATTTACTGCAGTTGAAGTTTTTTTGGAAATTCTTATTCCATTTATAACAGCCTCAATAATTGATAAAGGAATACAGGCCGGAGATATGAGAAAGGTTGGTATTTATGGTGGAATAATGCTTATTATAGCATTTTTGAGCCTTTTTTGTGGTATACAGGCAGGAAAGTATGGGGCGGCAGCATCAACAGGATTTGCGTGTAATCTGAGAGAGAAAATGTATGAAAATATACAGACATTTTCATTTTCTAATATTGATAAATTCAGTACAGCAGGTCTTGTAACACGTATGACAACTGATGTAACTAATGTACAGAATGCTTATCAGATGATAATAAGGAGTGTTGTGAGAGCACCTCTCATGATGATTTGCAGTATTACAATGTGTGTAATAATAAGTCCGAGATTAAGTATTATATTTCTTGTTGCACTTATATTTTTAGGATTTGTACTTTTCTTTATTATATATAAAGTAACACCGGTTTTTACATCAGGTTTTGAAAAATATGATGAACTCAATGCGAGCGTTCAGGAGAATATTTCAGGAATCCGTGTTGTTAAGGCATTTGTACGTGAGGAGCATGAAAATAAAAAGTTTAATAAAGCGGCAGATAATCTTTATAAAACATTTGTTAAAGCCGAGTCATTTCTTGCATTTAACAATCCGACTATGATGCTTGTTGTATATGGATGTATTGTTGCATTGTCATGGTTTGCTTCACATTTTATTGTGTCGGGTTCAATTACAACTGGTAATCTTACATCAATGTTCAGTTACGTAATGAACATGCTTATGGCACTTATGATACTTTCAATGATATTTGTAATGGTTTCAATGAGTGCGGCAAGTGCAAGGCGTATTTCAGAAGTTCTTAATGAAAAAGCGGACCTTGCCAATCCGGAAAAACCTTATGAAGAAGTGGAAGACGGAAGAATCGATTTTAATCATGTTAATTTTTCATACAGAAAAAACAGTACAGAGGATACTTTACATGATATTGATATTCATATTAATGCAGGTGAGACAATTGGTATTATTGGTGGTACAGGATGCGGAAAATCAAGTTTTGTGAGCCTTATAAGCCGTCTTTATGATGTTACTGAAGGTTCTGTATGTGTTGGCGGAAAAGATGTAAGAACTTATGATATGGATGCACTCCGTAATCAGGTGGCTGTAGTATTACAGAAAAATGTCCTGTTTTCAGGAACAATACTTGACAATCTCAGATGGGGTGATGACAATGCTTCATATGAAGATTGTGTTGAGGCATGTAAACAGGCATGTGCTGATGAATTTATCGAGAGAATGCCTAAGAAGTATGATACATGGATAGAACAGGGCGGTACTAATGTTTCAGGTGGTCAGAGACAGAGACTCTGTATTGCGAGAGCATTGCTTAAAAAACCAAAGGTTCTTATTCTTGATGATTCGACAAGTGCTGTAGATACTGCAACAGACGCAAAAATCAAACAGGCATTTGCCCAGAAAATTCCGGGAACAACAAAGCTTATAGTTTCGCAGAGAATTTCAAGTATTCAGGATGCCGACAGAATTATTGTTCTTGAAGATGGAAAAGTCAGTGGCTTTGATACACATGAGAATCTTATGGAAAATAACAAAGTTTACCGCGAAATCTGTGAAGTTCAGATGCAGGGCGGCGGCGATTTCGACGAATCGGCAGAATAGTGAGAATAGGAGGAAGACATGAAAAATAAAAATGAGAACAAAGAGAAGAATCCGCTTTTATTATTAAAAAGACTTCTTTCTTATATAGTAAAAAATTATAAATTGGCATGTTTCATGGTGGTCGTTTGCATATTGGTTTCGGCACTTACGACATTATGTGGAACTTTATTTATACAGAAACTTATTGATAATTACATTGTGCCTCTTACCCAGATGGCAGTTCCTGATTATTCACCGCTTGCACAGGCTCTTTTAAAACTTGTAGCAATATTTGCAGTGGGTGTTTTATGTTCCTACGGATATAACAGAATTATGGTAAATGTTGGTCAGGGTACTATGAAAAAGCTCCGTACAGAGATGTTTACTAACATGGAATCACTTCCAATCAGATATTTTGATACACATGCACATGGAGATATAATGTCGGTATATACAAATGATATTGATACATTAAGACAGCTTATAAGCCAGAGTATTCCACAGGTTCTTAATTCACTTATAACACTTGTATCAACATTTGTAAGTATGATAGTTCTTGATATACCACTTACAATTGTATCTGTTATTATGGTTGCAATTATGCTTTTTGTGACATCAAAGCTTTCCGCTGCATCTGGCAGATATTTCATTGAACAGCAGAAAGATATCGGTAAAGTAAATGCTTATATTGAGGAAATGATGGAAGGGCAGAAGGTTGTTAAGGTATTCTGTCATGAGCAGGAAAGTCTTGAACAGTTTAAGCAGATTAATAACAAGTTAAGAGAAAGTGCCAACAATGCTAATAAAATTGCAAATATTACAATGCCTATCAATGAAAATATAGGAAATATAAGTTATGTTTTGTGTGCACTTGTAGGTGGTGTGCTTGCATTAAGCGGCTTTTCAGGACTTACAATTGGTACACTTGTAGCATTTCTTTCATTAAACCAGAGTTTCACACAGCCTGTAACACAGATAAGCCAGCAGGTAAGCAGTATTGTAATGGCTATGGCAGGTGCCGGCAGGGTATTTGACCTTTGTGATGAAGTACCAGAGACAGATGAAGGTGATGTTGAACTTGTAAATATATGTTATGATTCAAATGGTGAAATCCATGAAACTGAAGAACTGACAGAGATGTGGGCATGGAAAAAACCAAATGCTGCAAACAAAGATGAAATGTATACAAGACTTCAGGGTGATGTTACATTTGATGGAGTTGATTTTGGATATAATCCTGACAAAATCGTGCTTCACGATATAAAAATGTTCGCAAAACCTGGTCAGAAGCTTGCGTTTGTAGGTTCTACCGGTGCCGGAAAGACAACAATTACCAACCTTATTAACAGGTTTTATGATATACAGGATGGTAAAATCCGTTATGATGGAATTAATATTAATCATATTAAAAAAGACGATTTACGCCGAAGCCTGGGCATTGTTTTACAGGATACCAACCTTTTTACAGGCACGATTATGGACAATATCAGATATGGAAGACTCAATGCAGCTGATGAAGAATGTATAGCTGCCGCAAAGCTTGCTAATGCTGATGGATTTATAAAAAGACTTCCTGATGGTTATAACACAGTGCTTACCGGCGGTGGTGCGAACCTTAGTCAGGGACAGCGTCAGCTTCTTGCAATAGCGAGGGCGGCAGTTGCAGATCCTCCTGTTCTTATTCTTGATGAGGCGACTTCTTCTATTGATACACGTACAGAAAAACTTGTACAGCGTGGTATGGATGCACTTATGACAGGAAGAACTTCATTTGTTATCGCTCATCGTCTTTCTACGGTACGGAATGCAGACTGTATTATGGTTATGGAACAGGGAAGAATTATTGAGCGTGGTACACATGACCAGCTTATGGAAGAAAAAGGCAGATACTATCAGCTTTACACAGGAAAGTCAATCAGTGCGTAAGATTTTGATTAATTGGTATTAAATAAACATTTCAAAAACACGGGGTATAAAAATATGAAATATGCTTATATTAACGGAAAAATACTTGACGGAACCAAAGATATGCAGGTAAAAGAGGGCTTCGTCATACTTACGGACAATGATAAAATTGAGGATATTGTCAAGGCAGGCACGGATTTGAATGGATATGAAAAAGTTGATTTAAAACGCAGATATATTATGCCCGGTCTTATAAATATGCATGTTCACCTTGCAGGTAATGGCAAGCCGCAGAAAAAACAGCGTGATAATGAGAAACTTGTAAAAATACTTATGGGAAATGCACTTATGCGTTCAATTGCATACGGTATGGTTGCCGGATTTGCAAAAACAGAGCTTATGAGCGGTGTGACAACAATAAGAACGGTTGGCGGACTTGGAAGTTTTGATACAAAATTAAGAGATGAGATTAATGCAGGAACAAAGATGGGACCTAGAATACTTGCCGCTAATGAAGGGATTTCCGTGCCTGGCGGACATATGGCTGGCTCTGTTGCTGTTGCGGCGGACAGTATAGATACAGCCTTAAAACATCTGGAGCAATCGGAAAAAGAAAAGGTTGATTTGATAAAGCTTATGATTACTGGCGGCGTAATGGACGCAAAAGAAAAAGGTGTTCCGGGTGAACTGAAAATGTCTCCGGAAATGGTAAAGGTAGTCTGTGACAAGGCACATGAAAATGGCTATTTAGTTGCTGCACATGTCGAATCTCCGCAGGGGGTGCGTGTTGCTCTTGAAAATGGTGTTGACTCAATTGAACACGGTGCAAAAATTGATGATGATACAATTAAGTTATTCAAGGAAAGAAAAGCATTTCTTTGCACAACAATTTCGCCTGCACTTCCGTATGCATTGTTTGATCGTTCGATTACCAACGCAACTGAAGTTGAACAGTTTAACGGAAATGTTGTGTTTGAGGGAATAATTGCATGTGCGAAAGCGGCACTTGAAAATGATATACCTGTCGTTCTTGGCAATGATGTCGGATGTCCGTGGATTACACAGTATGATTTCTGGAGAGAATTGTATTATTTCCACAAATATACGGGCGTTTCCAATGCGTTTGCACTGTATACGGCAACCGCAAGAGCTGCCGAAATGGCGGGAATCGGTGATATTACCGGTACGCTCGAAAAAGATAAATGTGCAGATATGATTGTAACCGAGGAAAACCCACTCGATGACCTCAGAGCATTACGACATGTAAAAATGGTTGTCGCAAGAGGAACGATTATGGAAAATCCTAAAGTTAAAATAAATAAGCGTGTCGAGACTGAACTTGATAAATTCCTATAAAAAAACCCCGCTGCGGCGGGGCTTTTTTATTCATATAGACCTATAGGACAAAATGTGTTGATAGAAACCGCCTTCAGCCCTTGAATTTCAAGGGCTGGGGGCGGTTCAATCTTTTTTGAAACAACTTTGAGGGTGGACAAAACGTGTTGATAAAAACACCTGCATCCCTTGCAAATAAAGGGAAAAACAAGGTTTAATCTTCCTTGAAACAGCAACAACGGAGGAAGATTAAATGAATCAAGTAAATTGTCCTGTATGTGGAAATAAATGTATTAAAGCTGGAAAGACAAAAGCAGGGTCACAACGTTGGCTTTGCAGGAAATGCAATTCATCAGTTACACACAAAATAGACAACTCTGCCAAAGAACTGCAAATCTTCTTGGATTGGTTGTTTGGAAAGGAATCCCAGTCATCAATGCCCGGAGATGGAAGAACATTCAGACGCAAAACCGCTAAATATTGGAATATATGGCCTATGCCGCCTAAAGTCGAGGACAGCAGGGATGTCTTGTATCTTGATGGTATTTATCTGGGAAGAAAAGCGTGCATTTTAATCTGTTGTGATGATAAATATGTCCTTGGCTGGTATTTATGCAGATATGAATATGCCGCTGCATGGACGGCTTTAATGAAACGTATAGCGGAACCTAGAATGGTTGTATCTGACGGTGGAACAGGGTTTGCAAAGGCACTCAAAAAAGTATGGCCGGGTGCAAAACACCAAAGATGCGTTTTCCATGTATTCTGCCAGGTAAGGCGTTACACGACATCAAGACCTAATTCAATGGCAGGTAAAGAGCTATATAACATGGCAAAAGAACTCTTGAAAATAAACACAAAAGAAGAAGCGGATTTATGGATAAAAAGATTTATTGAATGGATAAATAAGTATGAGGATTTCCTGAATGAAATGACAGTTGATGAAAATGGAAACAGGCGTCCTACACATGAACGGATACTGAAAGCAGAAAAGTCATTAATTAAACTTATCAGGGAAAACACGCTGTTTACTTATCTGGACAAAGAATTAAGGGACAAATTTAACACACCTTCTACCAATAACAGAATTGAAGGCAGTGTCAATTCCAGACTTAGGGAAATGCTTAGAAATCATAGAGGATTATCTGTTGAAAGAAGAATAAAAGCGGTTTACTGGTGGTGCTATATGCACTCGCCTGAACCGCTTTCATTGTCTGAAATAATAAATGTTATGCCAACCGATAAAAGCATTGCGGCAATATATCAAAAAATGAATGAAAAGAATAAACTTGAAAAAAGTCTTTCTAGTTGGGGCGATGCCATTGTATGGAGTGATTTACATAATTATGACAGAACGTTTGTTGAATGGGATTAACCCATCAACACGTTTTGTCCTATAACCCATAAAACACATATAATTTGTCAAATACTCTGTTATAATTTCTCCATAATAATTGTTCATCTGCAATTTCGCATAGATAAAAGGTTTTAATAAATAACGGATTATGATACATATAACAGGACAAATAAAAATCCAGTTTTTATTAACTAGGGATGTTGCCACTCCTTTACTCCATTGTACTGGAATTTCTGTCGGCAACTTAGAATAAGACAAAGCCCCAATAATCAAGCATAGTGCGGTAATCATAGTCCAGGTAAGCATACTTCCCCATATATACAAAAAGCTGACTGAATCCAGTTTGAAAACAGTTCGATTATCTTTCCAATAGTCATGAAAATCTGTTACATACTGTTCTACCTGTAATTTTTCATAACTAATACTTTCTTCATCCAGCATTTTTTCGCACATGAGTTTCGCCTTATTCAAATCAGTAATCTGATTTTTTAATACTTCCTTTTGCTTCTCAAGCATTTCCTGCAATGTTACTTTTTCGGATATAATATTTCGTATATCTTCAATAGAAATTCCCAATGTACGTAGATATGCAATCTTCTTTATATTTTCCACATCATTTTCAGAATAATCTCTATAACCATTACTTTCATTTCTCGAAGGCTCAATAAGTTTTTCCTTTTCATAAAAACGGATATTAGAACGGGATAAACCTGTTCGCTCTTCTACGTCTTTTATAGTCATATTATGCCCTCCTTTCGAGCAACTCTATTTTACTTAATAATAAGCTATAAACAAGGTTTACAGTCAAGCATTTATCAAAAAAACTATAGTTGTTGATAAGGACATGAAAAGCTGTCCAAAATAGAAGGTGAACCGGATTGCTGCTCCGACTCAATCTTCCACATGGAATACATCTTCCACCAGCATATTAAAGTACTTTGATATCCGCAGCATAAATTCGGCAGATGGGGTGCTGTCCCCACGCTCTATCCTGCCGACAGTTTTGGTGCTGTATCCAATAGCAGCGGCAAGGTCATCCTGGTAAATGCCTCGCTGTTCACGTATTTCTCTTATATTATTGGTAACCGCCATAAAAATCCCTTCTTTCAGTTCTATAGATATTTTCTTATTGTCAATTATGCAAAATAATGTGTCCGATAAAAATGACTTGCAATTTTATCGGCAATGTCCTGTAATAGCACAAGCATCAGATTTTCCAAGAACTTTTCCAAATATGTCTAAGCGGTCATTTTCACTAACCTTGATAGGTGCATACTTT
>OODU01003853.1_pt1 | contig 10760 bp, 9 predicted proteins | sample 1671171 | NCBI WGS metagenome assembly OODU01 (sample SAMN06348129, study PRJEB24527) | human gut metagenome | biome: human gut; feature: ankylosing spondylitis patient; material: feces | host: Homo sapiens | place: China | collected 2015-10
TGGCCGGCCACATCCTTGAAGGTGACGCCGGTCTTGCGCTCCACGTAGACCTTGGCGTTGGATTTGCCCAGGTTGCCGATGCCGCCGCCCATCTTGCCGGCCATCCCACGCATCAGCAGGGAGAAGACCACCATAATGAGCACCATGGGCAGCACCCAGGACAGCAGCACCGACAGAATGGGGTTGATGGGCTCCACGTATTCGGGGCCGAAGTTGGTAATGCCGTGGGCCTCCATGAGGGATACGAGTTCCGGAATGTCATCAGTCAGGGGGGCGCAGAAGTAGACCAGGGACTCCCTGCCGCCGGCGCTCTGGGCCTGATTCTGGCTCTGGACCGGCTGCTGCTGGGGGGCTGTCCCGTCCAACAGGGGCAGGTCCAGCACTCCGCCGGTGGTCCCGCTCTCCTGGGGCGTCTGAGCGGCCTGACTGTCCTGCCCGCCCTCCTCCGGCGTGCGGACGGTCACCTCTCCGTCCTCGCCGACAGAGAGAGAGTAGCCCTCCTTCAGCGTGAAGGTGTACTTGCCGCTTGACATAACCACGGACTCCACGGCATCCTGCATGATTAGCTGGCGGAACTGGCCGTAGGACACCTCCACGGAATTGGCCTGCTGTAGCCTGGACGTGGCCAGGTTGACCAGCAGGGTGAGAACCAGGGCCCACAGCAGGATAGAGACGATGGCCGTCATATTGCGCTTGTTGCCGCCGCCCTTGCCCCGGTTGTTGTTCTGATTGGAGTTCAAGTCTCGTTCCTCCTTGATGGGAAACATTCAATATTCAAAGTAATTATAGTTATAGCACATTTATCAACAACTGCATCAAACTCATTTTTAACGGATGCGTATAAAACTTCACCGATGTGTTTGATACGGAATCCAGCTGCAAATGCATCTTTGCTGATACGGATACGCTGCATATCACGCTGTCCTGTATGATATACACCTTCGATACAGTTGATATAGTTATGGAATTTACGTTCGATAACCGGCTCAAAATCTGGCTGCATGCTTCTACCAGCAACTTTAACGACATAAGCAATGCTGTTTTTGCTTCCCAGTTCCATTTCATCAACTTCCGGTCCTACAACTGTAATCTTATGGTCTTCAATTTCAGAAGCTTCTACAGTATGTACTAACTCAGCACAGTCTACACGGGAACCATCAAATTCTACCTGCATATCGCCACGACGGATAATTTCACCTTCGAAAGCAGATGCATAAGCAACCGGAATATCAATGTTTGTAATTTTAATTTTAATATCACGTGCCTCTAAAGATGTTGCATTGAATTTTTCAACATCTGGCTGGCAGATTAAGCTCTTCGGTACTTCAGAAACGCCTTCCTGATTTGTGATAACCGGGAATCCAAGAGCGATTGCGCCTGCACCACATGCAACGATAACATCATCGAGAGGAGCAAATGCATTAACAAATGCCGGTACACGGTCTTTTGTATAAGTCATCAGAGAAGCGGCATCACCTGGTTTCACATTACCAAAGATAAGAGCTGCTCTTAATGCGATAGATACAACATGGATAACTGCTGTAACATCTTTTCCAAGCGGGATAACACGTACGTTTGCACCTGTTTTCATTCCAGCTTCTTCAACCTGGTCAATGATTCCGCCAACTAAGGTAACTAAGATACCCTGTGCCTGATAGCTTTTTACTAAAGCAACACCTTCTTCTGTTGTAGGAGCAGAACCAAGGATAACTGCAACACCTGGGATATCGCCTGTTACAAGCGGTACACCAAGTTCACGGATGATTGCATCCGGAACATGTCCTGCACATGGTGCTTCATAAGGAGTTGCACCGTCGATGTATTTTAACACTTCAATAAATTCTGCACATAATGCAGTAGCAACACCTGACATAAATACATCATGTGTTTTCATTTCTCTTGTCATAAGAGTTTTTACTACACCTAACGCTTCTTTTAATTCTCCTAAAGTAGCAACTTTAACACCTGTTACTGCATAGTAGCAAGGTAAGCTGTAAGCAGTATCTGGAAAGCTGATTGCTTTGTCTGCACCATGCTGCTCAATTGCTGCATTAATTGCATTTTCGGTTAATCCATAAACAGCATCATTTCCGCTAAATACGGTTTCAAATAATGTCAATGTTTCTTCCTCCTGATTTCTCATAATCCTTTGTCGATTATGTTTTTAATTTTTGTGATCTCTTCTTTTACAGTATTGCTGAAATCGTAAGGAGATTTCCCCTGGCGATCCGCATCTATCACTTCTGTGTTATAGTGAATGAAGCCTAACAGATCCTCTGCCGGGATATGAGCTTTTACAAACTCTTCATCTTCGACATTTCTTACTTTGTTTGCAACAACACGAACCTGTTTCACTCCGAGGTCATCTGCCAGACGTTTTACATTCTTATAAGTCTGTACACTTCTGGCTCCCGGTTCAATCACAACAATAAACTGGTCCATTGACTGGGTGGTTCCACGGCCTAAGTGTTCCAGACCGGCTTCCATATCCATAATTACGACATCATCTCGATGAATGACCAAATTGTTAATGATTCTGCGAAGCATTACATGCTCCGGGCAGACACATCCGCCACCGCCGGTTTCCACAGTCCCCAGTACCAGCAGTTTTACTCCATTTACCTCTTTTGAATAAGTATCCGGAATATCGTCCACTTTCGGATTGATTTTAAAAAACTTATTCACTTCATTTGCACCGGTTCTCTCTTCTACCAGCTTTCTCATTTTTGTAATGGGAACAATTGAATCTAAAGTTTCCTCGTCGAATCCTAAAGCCAGTCCAAGGTTTGCGTCCGGATCCACATCTGCTGCAAGGACTTTTCGCCCTTCGTCTGCGTACAGCCGGGCTAAAGTCGCTGCAAATGTGGTTTTACCCACACCGCCTTTTCCTGTCACTGCTATTTTCATTTCATTCACCTTTCTTATACCGGCTGTCTAATCCAGTTCTAAATCAGACAGCCGTTTTTTCTGCTCTTAAATTCCGAGCGCTGCACGTTTTTCTTCGATACGTGCGATCATGGCGTCTCCAAGTTTATCAATATCTTTTTCCACAGTAAATGCTGCTTCTACCCACTCTCTTGTACCATTTGTTAAGATTTCAGCAATTTCGCTGGAACCGGAAACATAAGGGTCAACACCAAGGAAAGTATCGATACCTGTACCAATTACATAGTTACCGATGGAAACTGCTTTTTCAGACATCCATTCCGGAGCACATCCAACAACTGGAAGCTGTGAAACATGTGTACCGGCACATTTAGCCAGTTCAGAAGCAAGAATCATCATACGGCTGATATCTACACAGGAACCCATGTGAAGGACTGGAGGGATATCTGCCAGTTCACAAACACGTTTTAATCCATCACCACAGATATCTTTTGCACGTTTATCCATAAGACCGGCTTTTGCAGCTGCCTGTGCAGAACATCCGGATGCAATAATTACGATATCATTTGCGATTAATTTTTTCATCAATTCGATATGTGCAAGGTCAGGACGGATTCTCGGGTTATTACATCCAACCATTGCAACTGCTCCACGAAGAACACCTGATGTTACACACTGTAACAGAGGTTTTACTGTTCCCATTTCATCAACCTGACTGTTTGCAACACCGTCTAAGCATTTGATGATTGCTTCTACAGAATATCCTACAGTTGCTTTCTGTTTTAACTGTGGAATATGCACCAGTTCCGGTTTTCTGTTTTTGAAGTTTTCAATTGCTGTTTTAACGATTAATTTTGCTTTTTCATCAGCTGTTTTTGCATCAAAGCGGATAAATTCAGAATCCGGCATCTGTGCAATCGGAGATGTTGTGATGAATTTTGTGTGGAAGCATTTACTTAAAGGTCCGAGTGCCGGGAAGATACACTGTACGTCTACTACGATTGCTTCACAAGCGCCTGTAAGTACAACGTTTTCCTGCTGTAAGAAGTTACCTGCCATCGGAATACCACGACGCATAGCTACTTCATTTGATGTACAACATACACCGGATACTGTGATTCCCTTTGCTCCCATTTCTTTTGCATAAGCAATCATTTCCGGAGAGTCTGCATATTCACAAACCATTTCAGAAAGACTCGGGTCATGTCCATGAACTACGATGTTTACGTTTTCTTCTACCATAACACCAAGGTTTGCTTCTGTATCGATTGGCTTTGGAGTTCCAAACAGTACGTCAGAGAATTCTGTTCCCATCATGGAACCGCCCCATCCATCAGATAAACCTGCACGGATAGACTGTTTGATTAATGCTTCCGGAAGAGAGGAACATCCCATGTGAGCCATATGTAAAGAACATGAAACTTCACGGTCGATTGCTCTTGGTGCAAGTTCGTTCTTTTCCCATAATTCCTGCTGTGACTGCGGAGCTCTCTTTAAGAATCTCTGTGTTCCAAACGGTTTACCATATTCCCACAGACCCATTTCTGCAACTTCATGTGCTAAGTCGTAGATATCTTTTCCTTCTGTCTCTACACCCCATTCTTTTGCAATGCGAATCAGTTTTTCCGGATCTTTTACCTGATAACATCCATCAGCTGATGATTCATATAAGGTATGACAGATTTCACGACCATGGTCGGAATGTGTTGCAGAACCACCTGCTGTAAATTTCAGATAGTTACGTCCAACGATACCGTGTACGTCACATCCACAAATTCCTCTCGGTGCTTTTTTTGTAATACGACATGGTCCCATAGAACAGATACGACAGCAGACACCTTCTTCACCAAACTTACAGTGCGGAGTCTGATTTTTTACACGGAACTGCCAAGCATCCGCGCCAACTTTTGCCCCTGTCTCCAGGAGTCTCTCAGTAGCAGCTTCGAATTCTTCTACTGTGGTTAATTTGAATTCACTCATGAATATCCTCCTTGAATTTCGCCTCTTTTTTTTCTTAGGGCCTCCCCTTTCCGGCAGGCCCAGTTTTTTTAGAGCCCCAGATTGTCAATAATTTCAACAATTGCTTTTCTTACCGGAGAGTCTTCCGGCAAATCTACAATCGGGGTTCCGTCACAATCAAATTCATATACCGTTTCGTCTTGCGGAACAACGCCAAGCAGGGTTAATCCCTGTTTTTCAATCTCAGCTTTTGTTCCTTCATTCAGTACCCCGTTCGGAGCTCGGTTGATAATTAAACCAACTTTCTTCGGGTGCATGTCACACTCTTTAATCAACTGTGCAATTCTTCCAACTGCCTGTACGCCTCTTCTTGAACAGTCACTGACAAGAATGGCAACCTCCATATTCGGAAGAACTCCTCTGCTGATATGCTCCATGCCGGCTTCATTATCCACGATGATATAAGGATAGTTTTTTTCCAGCCTCTGAAGCTGCGCCTGCAGAAGTCCGTTAACAAAACAGTAACATCCTTTTCCCTGCGTACGTCCCATCACCAGCAAGTCATAATCATCATCTTCAATTAATGCATCGTCAAATTTAAATTCCATATAATCTGCTTTCGACACTCCTGGTGGAATCGGATTATCCTTTGACATTTCCGCTCTGGCCACTTCCTCACGGATATCACCAAGCGTTTCTTCCACTTCCACTCCAAGGACCTCGTTTAAATTTGAATTTGCATCTGCATCTACCGCAAGAATCGGACCTTTGCCTTTCTTGCCCAGATACTGAATAATCAATCCGGTAAGTGTTGTTTTACCAACACCGCCTTTACCGGCAATCGCAATTACATGTGCCATTTACAGGGCACCTCCTATATTTCTTTAATATTGTTTCTTACACTAATGTGCGAAGACCGGATCTGTCAATAATCTCAGAAACGTCTTTCCACTTATTCAGTGCATACAGATGGATGCCATTTACACCAAGTGCACGATATTCATCAATCTGTTTCATTGTGTATTCGATACCAGCTTCTTTGAAGCGAGCTTTCTTGCCTTCTACATCAGTATCGAATGGTTCTTTGTCGAATAGATTTGGGAAAATCCAATTCTTAGAAATAATTTTGCAAAGTTCACGAGGCATTACACAGCCATTACGTGAAAGTGCCATGTTAATTGTAGCAGCCTGGTTAAGAATTGTCTGCTGTGTTTCCGATACAGGTAAAATGTGTTACCGGTGTGGTTCCGGCAGCCTGAATCATCTTGCACACATCCATGTTCTTACCAACATTTGTTCCACCAGCTCCATAAGTACAGGAAGTATATTCCGGTTTGTATTCGCACAAATGTTCAATTGTGCCCGGAAGATTTTCCATACCTTTGTCTGTTTTTGGTGGAAACAGTTCGAAGGATAAAAGCATTTTCTCTTTCATCACTTCTGATAACTTTATCGTTTACTTACCTCCACATTATAATTTATCTATTCAAGACTGTGCGTAGCAGTCTCAAAGATCTGTTTTTACTGACAATCCAGTTTTACAAGGCTGTTTGCTAAATCAACCATAAGAATTTTTCCTTCTATTACGCGCTCATCACCCATAATATCTCGAATGATTACCTTTTCTCCATCCACATCAATTCTGCTGACATTTCTGCATACTACAGTATCATCACTTTTTTGAACGGTTGCAAGACACATAGTTACGCCTCCTTAATTTCAGTCCTTCAAATGTTCTTTCACAAGTGTCAGTGCAAGACCTAATCGCATGTTTCCTTTCTGGAAATCCGCAACACCTTCTTTAATCGTTTTTGCCGCATCTTCCATTCCCAGTTTTGCAAGATTTTCTGCCATCTGGTCAAGTTCTTCTGCATGGTGTTCATTGTGGGAAAGCATATAATTTAAAAGTGCTACCACTTCTTCTGTACAGCTTCCCTGACACTCGTTATCACCACAATTGCTGCATCCATGTTCATGCGCATGTCCATGCGTATGTTCGTGGCTGTGATTATGCTCATGCCCATGAGGAACGACATTGCCGTTTTCATCATTAATTAAATGCATTTTTTCTCCTTTCTCTGCAGCTTAATTTTAATTGGGCGCAGTAAATGACAATAATTTATCAATACCATTATTATACATGTTTTTTGCCGTTTTATCAAGCAATTCTTATGTTTTTTTAAAGGTTCAGACCACTGTTAAAATCTGACTTCCTTTCTGTCCTTTTTTTATCTCAATCCGATGAAAAATCTGCTCTTTTAATTCTTTTACATGCGAAATAATTCCAATCATACATCCCTGACCCGAAAGCTGACGCAAAGTATCAACAGCAAGTTCTAAAGACTGCTCATCAAGGCTCCCAAATCCCTCGTCAATGAACAAGGTTTCTATGCAAATTCCCCCCGCAAACTGACTTATGACTCCCGACACTCCAAGTGCCAGAGAAAGAGCTGCCTGAAAACTCTCTCCACCTGAAAGAGAACGGACACTTCTTACCTTTCCGGTATGATAGTCGTATACCTGCAAATCCAGACCACTCTGGCTTTTTTTGTTTGTTCCCGTCTCCTCTACCAACAACTCATATCTGCCATCTGTCATCTGTTCCAGTCTCTGGTTTGCTTCCACAACAATTTGTTTGAAATATGCAGACTGAACATAGCGTTCAAAGGATACTTTCGGTTTTCCTGCAAGTGTTCCGGATGCCGTATCCGAAAGTGACAAAAGTGCCAGTCTTTCCTTTCTGGTTTTTTCGCTTTCTTCCCACAGTTTTTTCAGCTGTTCTAAGGTCTTTTCATAAAAACTGATACGTTTATAAATTTCTCTTAATTCCATCCTGATTTTTTCCAGATTTTGTTCTGTCTGTTCAAGCTTTTTCTGTTTTTCTTCTTCCGACTGTTTTTTTTGCCCCAAAAGCGTTTTTTCCAAAATTTTTATCTGCCCTAAAAACTTGTGAAGCCTTTTTTTGTAATCTGCAATTTCCTGCTCTAATTTCAAAAGTTTTTCCTGTTTTTCACAAAATAATCTGGCTTCTTTTTCACTTTTAAACTTTTGTTCTTTTACCGCAGTTCTTAATTTCATCTGACATGCTTTTTTCTCTGCTTTTAACGCTTCTATCTGCTCTTTGCATATTTCTTTTTCTTTTAAGATTCCCGCTTCTTTTTCCAGATTTTCAATCCACTCTTTTTGGATTGTCTCACTGTCTCTCACTTCCTTTTTTACATCTTGTTCAAGTTCTCTGATTTTTATTTCTTTCTGGTTTCTTTTTTGTCCTGTCTGTTCTAGTTTTGCATGAACTTCTTTCCAGAAAAAATCCGGGTTTACCGATATCTCTTTTGTACTTTTTTCTACTTCTTTCTCCAGCTGTAAAAATGTCTGCATGGTTCGCTGTCTTTTCTCTTCTAACTGTTTCTTCTTACGTTCTTTTTCTTTTAGTTCTTCCTGGGTAAGTACTTCTCCTAAAACAACGGCCGGACGCGGATGTAAAACAGAACCACAGACCGGACACGGCGCTCCCTCTTTTAAAGCTTTAGCCAGAATTCCTGCCTGCGCACAGAAAAATTTTTCTTTTTCTGTTTCATATTCAACCACTGCCTGTTTTGCTTCTCTGATTTCTGTCTTTAACTGTTCCTGTAATTTTTCTTTTTCCGTTTGGAGAGCACAAAGTATATTCAGCTTTTTATATTCTGTCTCTATTTCCAGACATTCCGCTTTCAGGCACTGTATTTTTTCGTATTTTCTTTTATTTTGTTCCGCCTCTTTTTGTTCTTGTCTTAATTTTCCTGTATTCTGTTTTTGTGCTTTCTGCCTTCCGCAAATTTCCCGATACCTGATTTCTTCTGTCTCAAGTGCTGTTTTCTTTTCCTCATATCGCTCCAAAACCGGTTTGATATAAAGCGCCCCCCTCTTTCTCTTATCCAGCTCTTTTTCTTTTTGAGCAAACTCTCTCTTTCTCTCCTTTTCTCTTTTCAAAATTTCCTGCAAATCTTCCAGCTGTTGAAAATCCCGATTTATCGTTTTTATCTGCTCCAGGGCTTTTAAAATTTCTGCTTTATTCGTCTCCTCTTCTTTCTCTACCCCTTTCTGCCTCTTTTCTTCTTCTTTTAACTCTTCTATCTTTTTTTCTAAAATCTTTTCAATTTCTTCTGGGATCTGCCAGCTCTCATCTTCTTTTTTGAATTCTTTTTCTAATTCTTCTTCCAGACCTGACATCAGCTGATGTTCTCTTTCTTTTCGCAGCTTCTCCTCTTCTCTTAAATGAACTGCTTTACTTTTTAATACTTCTGCCAGCCTTTTATAAAGTCCGGTATCAAATACTCTTCTGAAAATCTCACTGCGCACTTCACTTTTTGCAAGCAGTAAATTCAAAAACTCTCCTTGCGCAATCATTGAAATCTGTTTAAATTGCTGATAGTCAAGTCCAAGTATTTCTCTTATTCTCTCGTTTACCGCTTTTCGTCCGATTAATCCTTCTTTTTTCTCCTCTTCTAATACCGCTTCATTTTTTCGTTTTCCATTAAAACTGCGGATTACCTGATAACGCTCTCCTTTATGCGAAAATAATAATCTTACTTCACTGCACTTTTTTGCTTCTACATAATCACTGTGAAGGGTTTCCATCTTTCTTGTCTCTCCACTTGCCGTATCATAAAGGGCAAACGCAATTGCATCAAAAATTGTAGTTTTCCCAGAACCGGTATCTCCACAAATTAAAAACAATCCATTTTCCTGAAATTGTTCAAATGAAATCTGTGTGCGTTCTGCATAAGGTCCAAACGCTTCTAATTCCAACTCAATTGGTATCACCTTTCATCTCCTCCATTTCACCAAGTACCGTTCTTAGTATCTGCTTTTCGATTTCATTCATAGGTATCCCATTTTGCTTTTCATAAAATTCAGCAAAGAGAGACTCCGGTGTTTTTTTTATAGCAGACAAATCCGCCGTTTCCATAATTCCCTGAGCCAACGTTCTACGGTTTTCAATCCGACATTCCAACATTCCCGAAAAGACCTGCTGTAATCTCTGCACCGGATACTCCAGTATTTCTTCGTCTGTCACTCGAATTGATAAATAATAGCCTGTCCGGAATTCCTGATAGGCTTCAGAAAGTAAATTTTCCAGCTTATCTTTTAAAACTGCCAGTTTCGTTTTTGGATGCAGCAAAATCTTTCGCACAGAACAATTTCCTTTTTCTTTTAATTCCACTACTGTAATTCCTTTTTTATCATTTACTTCCGAAAAGGAATACGCAAGTGGAGAACCCGCATATCGTATCCATTCCGTTTTTATTTTCTGTGCCCGATGAATGTGACCAAGGGCAGTATAGTCAAATCTTTCAAAACAGGATACATCTACTGCTTCTATCCCTCCTATTAATTTTATTTCTGATTCTGAAGTTTCGGGAAACATTTGTCCGTCCACAACAAACTGATGAGTCAGTAAAAGATTGCGTTCTTTCTTATTATAAGACAGATCTTTCAGCACTTGCTTTACTGCTTCATGATAAGTTTGGGGACAGTTCTTTTCATAAGCTCTCAACATATCCGGACGCAAAAACGGAAGCAGATACACCGTCAGCTTTCCATACTCATCTTTTTGTTCCACACTCTCTATCTTTCCCTTATAAGTCCCACAGATATGGACTTTCTGCTTTTTTAATAATCCACTTGCAAATTCGAGCCGGCTTGCTCCGTCATGATTTCCACTGATAATAAATACTTCACAATTTTCTTTTACAAGAGCCTCTAAAAAAGAATCAAACAATGCCACTGCCTCCGAGGACGGAATATATTTATCATAAAGATCCCCACAGATAAAGATTCCGTCTGGCTTTTCCACACGGACATTTTTCATAATTTCTTCTAATATATAACGCTGTTCTTCTATCAAAGATTCCCCTAATAATTTTCTTCCTAAA
>OODU01003854.1_pt1 | contig 10760 bp, 6 predicted proteins | sample 1671171 | NCBI WGS metagenome assembly OODU01 (sample SAMN06348129, study PRJEB24527) | human gut metagenome | biome: human gut; feature: ankylosing spondylitis patient; material: feces | host: Homo sapiens | place: China | collected 2015-10
GCCGCCGTCCCGGATGCGGGGCTTTTTCGTGAACAGATAGGCGAAAACATCCAGCATCAGCTCCTCCGCCTCGTGAACGTCGTGCAGATAGCCGTCGATATACAGGGTCAGGGGGTCGCCGTATTTTTTCATCAGGGCATTAAGCCCTTCATCGTCGCCACTCAGATATTGGCGGTACAAGCTCTCGTCGCAGGTCATAGCGTTCACTTCCTTTTTGCGGATGCTAAAATGCAGAGGGGTATCCGTCAAGTGCTTGTCCTGTCGGAATCGCGGCGCTGCCCCTTGAAGCGCGGGTCGGACGGCTTTTCCGCGTTTTCCGGAATCGCCCATGAGCGCCCGAACCGGGACGCGCCGGGGATCCGCCCCTCGGCGCAATACTGGTTGACCCGCCGCTCCGACACGCCCCAACGGTAGGACGCCTCCCGAATGGAGATATAGCCCTTGATCCCGTTCATACCGCACCTCCGCATGGATAATACTCAACACGATACATTATATACGAATATCCGAAGAAACACAAGGCATCCGGCGAAGTGGGCAGCGAAAAGTTACGGATAGGAGCGTTTTTTTGAAAAAATCCTCCGAAATCTGGCCAAAACGCCCTATTCGGATTGTAGTATGGGTAGAGGGGGAAATACGGGGGTACGAAGTAGTCAGCAAGCACAGCAAGCGAGTACCCGCTTGCGGATTTTGCGCTGTTCAGGTCCCTTGCCCGAACAGTCAAAACGGCTTGCTGAGATATCCCAGACCCTTACGAGAAATGGAGGCTGCCCATGGCGAACCGAAAGCGAAATATCCAGATGAAGTTCTATGTGACGGAGGAGGAAAAACGGCTCATAGATGAAAAGATGGCGCAGCTTCCCACACGGCGGTACGGCGCGTATCTACGGAAGATGGCGATAGACGGGTATATCATCCAGCTTGACACCACGGATATCAAGCGGATGAACGCTGCCCTGTCCGCCATTGGCCGGAACGTCAATCAGATCGCCAAGCGTGTCAACGCCGGAGGCGGCGCGTACAAAGCGGATATGCGGGAGATTCAGGAGAGGCTGGATGAGATATGGCAGTTACAAAGACGCATCCTATCAAGTCAACGCTAAAGGCGGCCATTGACTATATCTGCGATCCAGCAAAGACAGACGGGAAGCTGCTGGTGTCCTCCTACGGCTGCGCCGCCGAGACTGCGGATATCGAATTTGCCTGGACCCGCCGCCATGCCATCGACAAGGGAACGAACCTGGGCCGCCACCTGATCCAAGCCTTTCAGCCTGGGGAGGTCACGCCGGAGCAGGCCCATGAGATCGGCATGGAGCTGGCAAGGGAGATCCTGGGCGGCAGGTATGAGTTTGTCCTGACCACCCACACAGACCGGGATCACGTCCATAACCACCTGATATTCAATGCCGTCAGCTTTGCGGATCATAAACACTACCATTCCAACAAGCGCAGCTATCACTTCATCCGCCGCACCTCAGACCGGATCTGCAAGGAGCACGGCCTGTCCGTCATCGTTCCCGGCCAGGACAGAGGCAAAAGCTACATCGAGCATCAGGCGGAGCGGACCGGCACCAGCTATAAGGCGAAGCTGCGCGCCGCCATCGACCGGCTGCTGCCCGGCTGCCATGATTTAGAGGAGCTGCTGGTGCGGTTGCAGCGGGAGGGCTATGCGCTCAAGCGGGGCAAATACATTTCCGCCAGAGCGCCGGGACAGGAGCGGTTCACAAGGCTAAAGACCCTGGGCGCGGACTACGCCGAGGACGCCCTGACCGCACGGATGGCCGGACGCGCCAGACCCTCCCGCCAGCCGAAGCACCAGAGCGGAAAGATCAGCCTGCTCATAGATATCCAGAACAATATCAAGGCCCAGCAGAGCGCGGGCTACCGCCATTGGGCGACCATCGAGAATCTGAAACGTATTGCCGAGACCAGCAACTTCCTGACGGAGCATGACATCGGCAGCATGGAGGAGCTGACAGAGCGCTGCGAGACGGCGTCCGCCTCCGCCGCCCGGCTGAAAGCGGAGCTGCGGGAGACCGGGGCACGGATCGAGGAGCTGACGCTGAAAATGAAGCACGTCGCCGCCTACCGTCAGCTCAAGCCAATCTACGACCGCTATCAGGCGTCGAAGGACAAAGAGAAGTTCCTGCGGGGCTATGAGAGGGAGATCATTCTCTTTGAGGCCGCCGCCAGGGAGTGCAAGCGCCTGGGCGCCGTACCCCTGCCGTCCGCGGAGCGGATGCAGGCCGAAATGGACGCGCTCACCGCCCGGAGGGCGGCGCTGACCGCCGAGCGTCAGAAGGCACGGCGGGAGGAGCAGGACTACGCCGCCGTGCGCCGGAACGTGGAGGAGTTCCTGTCCCCGCCCCGGCAGGCGCCGGCACGGCAGAAGGATATGGAGCTGGAATGACCCCTGGGACAAACTTTTTGCCGCGATCTACGTTTTCCCCTGGGCCTTTGCCGAACTGTCAGATATAATGAAGATACAAACGATTTTGAAGGAGGCGAACCCCATGACAAGAGGCGAGGCATTGCCGCTCTTTTTTACTGTTCTGTCTACCATATAGTAGCCTGCACAGTAGCCTCAATTTTACTCTGTTAAAGCAATCCTTGAAAAAGTAAAGAAAAACCGCCCGTTCCAGCGGAACAGACGGTTATCAGTGGTACGCCCGGTGCGATTCGAACGCATGGCCTTTGGAGTCGGAGCGGTGCTATGTGAGGTGTTTGCATCGCAGCGACTACTGAAAAGGTGCAGTTCACCAACATTTTGTGCGGTTTTTGTATGCTTTCTGCACTTGTTGGGACTGCCGATATTCGGTGGCAGTAGCCTCGTAGTAGCCGCAGTGGCGTTGGCTATTCTTTGACCGGTGGCAGGAAACCTTCGACCTGATGACGGTATTCGGTCTGCTCCTCGCGGAAGAAACGTTCCAGCAGACTGTAATCCTGCTTGGTCTGCGCGGTATTCAACGCATGATAATATTCTGCCTTGCGGCTGTCATTTACCACAAAGGGGATGATGTCGTTTTTCAGGCATTCCTTAAACAGGATCAGCCGCCCAGTTCGTCCGTTTCCGTCCTGGAACGGGTGGATAGTCTCATAATCTGCATGGAACTTTGCCAATCCGTGCAGATCATGCTTGTCTGCGGCATTATATTCGTCCAGAAGTGTCGTCATGCGCGCGTGAACATCTTCCGACGTCAGGGTGCCGGATAGCTGCTTTTGTTATATCCAATCTGCTGCTGTTGTGCAAGGTGCCCGCGGTTGAAAAGAGGTTTCAATGTTTAATACGGCAATCCTGCTCAGTATGCTTCTTTATAGCGGGCACATAAATTGTTATCAGACTTGCTCGTCGTGCGAACAATGCGCAAAAGTAAAGGGCGCTCCTGCTGGAGCACCCTTGGACTTGTGAGAAATTATGCAGTTGGCAAAACTGTGGCAAAACCGGTGAATTTATCACGGTTTGCGGTGATGAAATCCGCAGCTGCGCCGGTCAGGTCGAGCGTGCCGAACAAATCGCGTTTGACGCTGGCCTTGTATGTGGGATTGTAGCTTTTCAGCGTTGGTGTGCCTTTGATTTGGAGGGTCAGGTTTCCGGTGACGGAGCCGCCGCTTTGTTCGCCGAGGAACTGATTCAGCTTGACGCCGTCTGCAACATGGAACGTTACATCGCCGTCCAGTGTCGCGCCCATGTATGCGCCCGCAAGCTCGACCTCCGCGCTGCCGCCGACGGCAACGTCCACGTGAGCCTTATGCGTCGTGCTGCCTCTGCCGCTGGCGATAACAGCAAAATTACCGGCCTGCACGCTGATGTGCTGCGTGTCCGCAGCGGTGCTGTTCACGGTACTGCCTGCATACAGACTGTAATCCGTGAAGCTCCACGCGGTCTCCACATCGTTCGCGATCGTGAGAGCATGGCCGTTGGCATATATCCGGCTGACAGAATAGGTGATGTTCTCCAGTGTGAGATCACCATTCAGCGTCAGCGGGGAACCGGACAGCTTATACTTGGTCTCACCGGCCGAGCGGATGGTGCACGGTACGGACGGCATAGTGCTGGCCGAGGACAGTTCCACGTCATCGTTGAGTTCGATCGTGCCGCCGTTTGCCGCGTTCACCGCGGCAACAGCGTCAGCCCAGCTTTGATAGTTCTGCCCGTTCACGGCAAAGGCGTTTTCCTTGACACCCTTGAGGAACGTCAGGTCCTTGCGAACGATACCGGACCATTTGCCGTCCTTTTTCGCCGCCGCGCGGATGTACAACGTTCCGCCTGCAATGTCCCCGATGGACACCGAGAGCGGATTTTCGTACTTTGTGCCGGTTTTGGTCGGGTCGGAGAGCGTCGAACCGGTCAGGGTATTGCTGTTATCCACGGTATAGTAGATCTCCGCGCCGTCGGTCGGGCAGGCAAGCGTTACCGTTACCTCATCCGCATTCGCGTAGGTGGTTTTCTCCGGCGATACGGAGAGCGTCGGCTTGGAAGCCGTCAGCGCCTGATTCAGTGCCGCCTGCACGGCTGAGAGGACAGCTTGGCTCTCTTGCTCGTGCCCCTCGATCGGCTCAACGCCTTCGGTGGTCTGCGTGAGATAAATGCGGCTGAACAGCTCGGGGAGAAAGTCTGCGTACGTTTCGCTGTGTTCCTTATCGAGCGTCAGCGAAGTGATATAATACTTATCATCGTAGTTGGGACTTTGTGTTACAGCGGTTGCAGTAATGCCGTCAACAGTTGCGGAAATGCCGCTGTACTGCGCGGTATAGGCCGCGTTGCCGAGCGGATTTGCAAACACATAGAACTGCCGAACCACATCCGAGCGAGTGCCGTCCTTGTCAAAGGCGGCGGCGCGGACTTCGATGACCTGGCCGCTCGGATGGTTTGTTGGGTCAGCGGACAGGCGGACACCGATATCACCAGACCAGCCGATGGAAGCCGCTTCGGTGCTGTCGGCAGTCGGGTCGGTACCGTCGAGTGTGTAGCGAATCGAGGTATCCTCGTCGGCGGACATGGCAACGTCGATATACTTATAAGAAGCATTCGGTACGCAGGTCTGCTCTGTGAGGGTCGGGGCGAGCACAGTAGATTCGCTTTCGCTGACCGGCGCGGAGCGCAGTGCCGCGATGGTGGCATGACGGATGGCATCCGACCAGACAGTAGCGCCGGAAACGGCGTCTTTGTTGTGGTCATCGTCATCCGGTACGGTCTTCATATTCAGTACATCGGACAGCGACTTGCCGAGCAGTTTGGCGGGCATACCGTCGGATTCCATTACGCCGTAACCGAGCCAGTACGCATAGTCGGAATCATCGTCAATGCTGCCCTCGGTGCCGTTGTCCTGCACACGGGTGATCTTGCCGTTGGTAGTTGTTACGCGGACACTGATCTGATACGGGCCGCCGGACACACCGCCGTCCGTCACTTTTCCGAGATAGACGCGCGTGCCAGAGGTCAGACTGGGGATCGCGACAAACTGCACGGTCTTTTCGGCAATTTTCGAGGTCTGACCGTCCTTTGCCGCAATCGCTTTGACCGTAATGCTGTGGTCGGTGTTGGATTCCGGCTGAATCGTCAGCGCCGAACCGGTCAGTTTTTTTGCAGTTTCCCCGTTTACGCGCGGTTCAGAGCCGTCTGTGGTGTAATACACCGTGCAGCCGTCCTCGGCAGAAACCGTCAGTTCTGCCGGGGAGTTTGCTGCATACAGAAGCTGAGTCCGCGCGTCCGCCGCTTTCAGGGCCGGCGCGGAGGGAGCCTGCTCGCCTTCCTATTTCGAGAGCTCCTTGATAATGGACTTGACGGCATTCAGAGATACGGTAGCACCGGAAGTTGCATCTACATCATCAATTTCAGATGCAGATTTGCCTTTGAAGTCTTTAAACAGATTTTTTGCGATGTTCCAGTAATCATCATTAGCGCTTGTCGGTACAGTGCCATTATCGGTAACAGATACGACATTGCCAGCGGCATCAAATTCTACTGTGATTTTAGCCTGATAGGTACCAGCTACATACTTACCGTCCGTCATGGTTACTTCCGCTTCACCGGATTTGGTTGTGGTGGTCGGCTTGTCGGGTTTGGTCGGCTGCTTGCGTGCGTCCTCTACAGCCTTGATCAGGCTCGGAACTTCATCAATCAGTTCTTTCGCTTCTTCTGTGTTTGCGTCAGACTTTTTGAGCAGCTCAACGATTTCGTTATAATGTTTTTTCAGTTCCGCTTCTTTTGGAGTCAGGTTATTCTGGTCTGCCGCAGCATCGAGCAGAGTTTTTGCCTCATTACGCAGGCTTTCTAGCTTCGTTCTCTGCTCCTCCGTCATCGGCTCAACCTTCTTGGGCAGGTTTTGGGCGGTGACGTTTACAGTATAGGTGGTATCGCTGTAACCGAGCGCATAAATCGTAATCGTCCACTTGCCGGTGCCGTCCGTGCCCTTGGGGAGCTTCGCGCGGAGCGAGTCGGTCAGGCCGAGCTGAATACCCATGGTCTTGTGCATCCAGTCGTCAGCTGCGAACTTCGTACCGTAGGTGGCGAGCGGGGTGGTATTGCTTTCATCAGTGCCGTAATACTTCCAGACAACGGTCTGCATATGGCCGCCGAGGTCGCCGTAATACTTGGTGTTATCCTTGGTGTTATCAAGGTCAACGCGGAGCATTTCACCGAAGCTGCCGGAGTAATCCTTGACTGCGGCTGCAATACCGGCATCTGCGGTTTTCTGAGGCTGTCCCTGAATACCGGAACCGGTGCCGGTCTTGCGTGCGCCGAAGCTGAACGAGTCGCCCTTCTTCGTAACTTCCTTCAGGCCGTTGGTGTCCTTGTCTACTGCGGCAACTGCCGTGTAGGCATTCAGATTTAATTCGCTGTAACCGCCCTGAAGCTTTTCGCCGTTCTTGGTAACGGTGTACTGCTTGCAGAAGTCTGCAAAATCAGAGGAACTTACCTTGACCGGAACATACTTGATGCCGGTGATGTTGTAGGAAGTCATGTCGATTGCGGTCTTGTTGTAAGTGCTGCCGTCTGCATCGACAAAGTTGTTGCTGTCCGTCCACGAAACCGGATGGTAGTCGTATGCTTTGCCGTCCTTGGTGCCGTGAATAACAACGCTCTGCTGGAAGCTGCCGCGATGCAGACCGTGGTTGGTCGTTGCACGGGAAACCGCATCGAACGCGCCCTTATCGTGCTCCTCAATAGTAGTACCGTCTTTTGAGGTCTGCGTGCGGTCCGCTACACCCGACGAAGCCTTCCAGTTGTCACCGCTCAGGTAAACGCCCTCGCTCTTCCAATACTCATCATACGGAACAGCGGCGTAAGCGTAAACGTTCAGGTTGATCTGCGCGATTATCGGTACATAGTTATTGTTCTTGTCGGTAATTACGAGCTGATAGGTGCCGGAGGGAGCTTCTGCGTCCTTATTCCACGTTACCTTGCGGGTCTTCGGGTTATACTGGAAGAAGTTGGACCCCTTGTCATCGACCGTTACACTGTATTCGGCGTCGAAATCGCTCGGAAGGTCGTTCGAGAAGGAAACAGTCGTTTCGCCGGACGAGAAATCAGCTTCGGCTGCTTTGGCCGTGGTAGCATACAGCTTTTTCGCCAGATTGAGCTTGATTACGCCGTCGTCGGTGTAGTAGGTGACTGCGCTGATGGTCTTGCCTACGAGGGCGGAGTCAGACTCGAAGCCAAGCTCGGTTGCACGCCAGATTTCGGTTACGTGGTGCAGGCCGTAGGTATTGCCGTCCGTGTCGGTCAGGACAACGGCGTAAACCTTCTGGCCCTTCTCGATTTTGTCGCTTTCGACCTTCATTTCGTAGTCGGCGTGATGGCCGGGGGCCTTGAATTTGGCAATGGTTGCGGTAGCCTCGGACGCCGCACCGGTCGCCTTGCCGAACGTCCACTTGCCGTTGGTCAGGGTCGCTTCCTTGTAGTAAGACGGGGTGTCGCTCAGGGCGTAGTAGGAGTAGCTTGCGCTTTCAAACAGCGCTTCCCTGCCGGTATAGGTGGTGATTTCATTCTTGCCTTTTTTGTTTACCGTGATTTTTACGGAGTCGCTGTCTGTTACCTGCTTGAAGCCGGAAAGGTCGCTCGTCTTTACGCGAACCGGATAGGTAACGCCGGTAATATCCGAGCCGTCGGGATTGACATGATACGAACCGCCTGCCAGAGTACCGATGCGGGTCTTATTCTTGGTCGCCGACGAAACCGCGTCAACGGCTGCGGCGTTCTCGTTGAGCTCGGCCTTATAGAACTCGCCATACGGGATATTCATCAGCACATAGCTGTAATCGCTGCGGGACGAGCTGCTGCCGCCGCCGGAGGACGAGCCGCCGCTCGAAGTCGAAGCGGTACCAACGGTTTCAGTCTTGCCGGATTCTACGGCCTTATCGCCTGCCTTGACGCCGGAAACGCCGCTGCCGGCTGTTACCTTGGCACCCTTGCTGGTGACGGTAATATTGTTCGCGTTGGCCTGTACGTTCGTTACCTTGCCGTCGCCCGTTACCTTGGAGCCTGCCGCAGATACGGTGACAGTGCCGACGGATGCGTTCTTTTCGACGGTCAGGGTAGCCTTATCGGTAATAGCAACATTACTTACCGAGCCGGACAGGGACAGATCGGACTTCGCCGTTACCGTGCCGACGCTGCCGCCGGAAACCGAGAGCGAAGCCGCGCCGTTCGGGTTGCTGACGAGCACGCCCTTGCCTGCGGAGCAGTTCTTGAGGCTCGCCTCGGTCGATGCGCCGCGGATGACGATGCGGCCGGTGACCTTAACGCCGTCAAGCGAAACCTTGTCCCCGCCGTCCGCAATGATGAGGTCGCCGTTGACCGTGACGCCCGAGAGCGAAGCGCCGTCTGCGCGGACGACCAGGTTGCCGTCTACGGTCTGGTTTGCAATGCTGCTCGAATCGGCGTAGGACGCCGCCATGTCGGTGATGATCTTGGCAAATTCTGCGCGGGTGATGTTGTTCTTCGGGTTCAGGCGGCCGTTTGCGCCGTTCACGTAGCCGTTTTCGACCAGTGCGGAAAGACTGCCGGACGCCCACGAGGAAACCGCGCCGTTATCCGAAAAATCGGAGAGCGAAGCGCTGCGGCCATCGGTCAGCGCGAAAGCGCGGGCGAGCACGACAAAGGCTTCTTCACGGGTGATCGGGTCGTCCGGATGGAGCAGACCGCCCGCGCCCTGAAAGGCTTTCATCTGCACGGCACGGCCCATGTCGTTGTAGTACCATGCGTCCGGGAGCATATCGCGGTAATCCTTGAGCGAGGCGGACTTGGTCGCGCCGAACGCGCGGGATACGATAGCCGCCATCTGGGCGCGGGTCAGCAGACCCTGACCGTCGATCCTGCCGTTCGAGCCGTTCAGCAGGCCGTGATCGACCGCCTTTTCCAGCGCGCCGGACGACCAGTCGTTCGGGAAATCCCTGTACTGGCTCAGGTCGGCAGCAAAGGCATTGCTCGGCAGGAGCATCGCGCCTGCCAGCACCATTGCAATGGTGTTTTTACACTTCACTTTTCGGTTCCTCCTTTTGTTAGACAAAGCTAACCATCACGTCGAAAAATAGCATTTTTCCTCGCGCGTTTTTGCAACCCGAGGAAAAATGCTATGGTTAGCTTTTGCTAACATTATAAGCTGACCTTAGTCTACACCAGCGCTTTTTATTTGTCAACCGCACTTTTTCGCGAGATGAACCACGGTTTATCAAGATTTCGCAGCTTGACAAGTCTTTTTTGCCGTGATATGCTATTTTATAGTAAGCAAACGCTAACTTTCGGAGGATATTTGTTGATGAAGAAAAAAATCAAGGCGCTGCTGCTGCTCGGGCTTGTTTTTCTGGGCGGCTGCGGACAGGCTTCCGCCCCCTCGGTCTCGTCCGCTGGCACAGACTCCCAGTCGATCGACCTGTTCGCGATGGACACGGCCATGACGCTGACCGCCTACGGAGACCATGCCGGAGAGGCGCTGGAGGCGGCGAAGAGCGAGATCGAACGTCTGGACGCGCTGTTCTCGATCAGCAGCGAGAGCGGTGACATTTACGCACTCAACCGAGATCACGCGGTGACGCTGCACGAAGACACGCAGGCGCTGCTCAAGCGGGCGCTAGAGGTTTCTGACTCGACCGACGGCATTTTTGACTGCACGATCGAGCCGGTCATGGATGCCTGGGGATTTACCACACAAAACTATCGCGTGCCTTCGGCGGATGAGCTGCAGCAGCTGCTCACTCATGTGGATTACAAGCAGGTGCAGCAGAACGGCAGTGACGTTTCCATTCCGGCGGATGTGCAGGTGGATTTAGGCGGCATTGCCAAGGGCTACACCTCGGACCGCATCATGCAGGTGTTTGCGGATAACGGCGTGACCAGCGGCATTGTTTCTCTCGGCGGCAACGTGCAGGCGCTCGGCTGCAAGCCGGACGGCAGCAAATGGCGTGTTGCTGTGCAGGACCCGAACGACGAAGGTGAAAACTTTGCGGTGGTGGAGATTGCGGATGAAGCGGTGATCACATCGGGCGGCTATCAGCGGTATTTTGAGGAGGACGGCGCGACCTATCACCACATCATCGATCCACGCACCGGCTATCCGGCCGACAGCGGCGTCATCTCCTCGACCATCATCAGCCATGACGGCACGCTCGCGGACGGGCTCTCGACCTCGCTGTTCATCATGGGTGTGGATGATGCGCTTGATTACTGGCGGGCTCATAAGGAGGAATTCGATGCGATTTTGATGGATAAGGATGGTACGGTGTACGTCACCGAGGGCATCGCGGACCGCTGCTCGCTG
>OODU01003862.1_pt1 | contig 10740 bp, 8 predicted proteins | sample 1671171 | NCBI WGS metagenome assembly OODU01 (sample SAMN06348129, study PRJEB24527) | human gut metagenome | biome: human gut; feature: ankylosing spondylitis patient; material: feces | host: Homo sapiens | place: China | collected 2015-10
ATGCTGATGGAGAAATCCCCCAAGTCGCCCAGCTGTATCTTCTGTCCTCCCAGAAGCTGTTCCCTCATGCAGTCCACTGCCATGGTGAGGATAGCCACGATGTCCGCACGCTTGTACACACAGCCGTGGCTGGCAATGTGCTCGGCAAAGCGGTTGATGTCCATCACTTCAGCATACTGTGCACTGGCGTAGGCCTTCTTGGCGGCGTCCACGTCCATCGGATTGCTACGCATAACGATACTGTAATTTACCATAGTTTGTTAAAATTAAAAGTTGATAATTGAGAATTAAGAAACACTGTTGCCGGGGAATGAAGTAAGTCAGCCGTCAGCCACTGGTCATTAACCGTCAGCCACTGGTCACCGACCGCTAAAAGAACCCTATCTTTCACGTGTAAGATGCTATATCTTACGGCTGTAAGATTATAGATCTTTCGCCTTCATCGTCCCGACATTACAAAGATACGATGTGCGGAAAGGGCAATGACGCGATAAGGTGCGATAGGGTGCGGAATGGTCCGATTTGACGCGATTTGACGCGATTCGCTGTTCATAATGTTTGACGGTCTGCCGGAAAAAGGGTATATTTGTATCAAAACAAAACGAACATACATGGAGAATTTTCAGATAAGAAGTTACGGGAAAAGCGAACTGGCCCTGTGCTACAGTCCCGATATTACCGAGAGTGCCGCACGGCGCAAACTGATGCGCTGGATAGACCGCAAGCCGGGACTGATGGGGGCGATGCGGGCTGCCGGATACAATGAGCTGTCACACACTTTCCTGCCCCTTGAGGTGAAACTTATCGTAGAGGCGTTGGGGGAGCCCTGAGGATGCTGGAAGAGCCACGGGAATGCCGGGGATTCTCCGGGAGCACAGGGAGATCCACGGGAATACCGGCATCACAACCGGAGATGCGAAACGCAGACGCAGACGCAGCAGACGCAGGTCCTTTTTTCTCACACACGCGCACGTACCTTATATATGCATGTGCGCGTATTTTCTTTGTTACCTTTGTTTTTTTGAGTAGACTCCTTTCCCTTTCACCATCATCATATCCAGCGCGCCTTTTTCCCTCAGGCGCTGTATCCAGCTGCGTGCGGTGTTGACCGGGATATTCAGCTTCTCCGCTTGCTCCATCACCATCTGTTTGGTGAATTCTTGCGGCAGGGACGCATACAGCATCTCACGGTCCGCTATTCCCCGGCTGTTCAGTTCCGTACTTTTGTCCAGGAACGAAAGTATGTGCGTGGCATGAAGGTACAGGGGCTCGCACAAAGCCAGCACGGCGCGGAAGTCCTCATCGGTGATGGACAGGTTATGCCGGGTGATGATACCGTCCTTCAGGTTTTCGGGGTTTATAGTGGGATCCGGTACGGCCAGCGAGGGAATTTCCAGACTGCGCAGCAGCGCCGTGATACACATCATGCGGCACAGGATGGTCCCCATACGCATCACCGAAGCAGACATCTCTTCGCCCGTCACTAGAGAAGAGCGGTAGAACAGGGCGCTGAAGTGCCCGTTGAACTCATCTTTCTGCTGCTGGGTGAATTTCAGGGTGAACAGTCCTTTCTTCTTCAGCTCGTCCCTGCTGGCCTTCCATTCGTGTCCCATCCGGATGAACTCTGCTTCCACGTCCAGTTCATCTTCGCCGAACTGGTCTTTCCATTCGCCTACACGGGGCATGTAATAGAATATGTTTCGCGAGAACTGTCCGTTCTCCGGCGAGGAGATGAGCGGCTTTATCTGTGCGGGCGTGCCCGAGAGGAGTACGGACAGGTAACAGGCGGTGGTTTCCTTGTATTCCCGGTCTGTGCGGCGGTTGTAGGACAGGCGGTCGTGGTCGAACGCCTTGCGCAGCGTGTCGCTCCAGTTGCCGAATTCCGTCCCTATGGCTGTCGATACGGTGTCCGCCTCGCTCTCGCAGATAATCCCCGTTCCGTCCGAGTCTATCAGGTTTTGCAGCAGTCCCGTGCCCGTGTTGTTGCCGGGGATGATGAACATGCGGTTGGGCGGCGCCACGGGCGGCTCCTTGTCCTTGCGTGCCTTCCCCAGCGCTTCGTAGGCTCTTAGCTCCTTGCGGTAAACTTTCATGCTCTCCGCCACCTGCCGGCGTATTTCCTCGTGTATGGGCTCTATGAGTTTGCGTACCCATACCAGTACACTCTTCCCTGCGGCGGCATGGCCCGTGATGAAGGTCTGCAGGCAGGGATACTGCCATTTGTCCCCGTACTTGCAGCGTACGATGTGCGACAGTGAGGCGCCCAGCACCGTCATTGCTCCCAGCAGGAGCACATCATGCTGTGCCGGGGTCTTGGCAAAGGAGAGGATGCTCTTCAGCGGTTCGGGCCAGTCGTGATCTTGCGGAAAGTAGGGTAGGGGAGAGAGGGGTTCCGTTCCCTTCATTTCCTTTTCCTCTTCCTCGTGCTTCTTTTTTCCTGTTTCTTTTTCTTCATTCTCCACCTTATTATATCGCGCGCACGTGTGTGAGAAAAAAGGACCTGCGTCTGCTGCGTCTGCGTCTGCGTTTTTGTGAGAGGGGGCGACTCTCACTCCGCACATTTCCGCCAGGTGGAACACGCTTCCCAGGTGGATGTCGCCCTTACAGGTGTGCAGGGCGTTGCTGAACAGTTTCTCCGCCGCCGCACTGTCATGCTTGGGCGAGAGGCTGCACAGGCTCATGAAATCCGCACGGCCCGCCTCGCCGCAGTCCGTGGCGATGGCAAATGCCAGTTGGGTGTATTCCAGATAGGTGGGCGCGATGTCCGCGTGTGATGCCTGTACCGCCTCCGTCAGGCGGTGCAGTGCTTCCAAAAGATTGTTTTTGTAATGATTCATATTCCTTTTTATGTTAATTGGGTTTCGGTATAAGAATACCTCGTTTCTGAATGATTCTGAATAAGCGGCCCGTTGGCCCGTGTGCTGCTATGCCCGTTGGCCGCGTTCTGTTCCGCATGGGGATTGGCACATTAGCCCATGGGCGTCTTGACTCTCATCAAGGCTCCTTCGTCATGCGACAGGAAGCAGGCCCGCACCAGGTCTTTGCCCGAGTAGTCCACTCCTTTGCCCTTGTCTTTGTCCGAGCAGTCGCCATACCTCAGGCGGGCGTATTCCATCAGCCAGTAGATGTTCTCGGCCGCATTCTGTTTCACGTCGCTTGTCCGGCCGAGATCGTAGGGCACGAAAGCCTTCACGCCGTGTCCTCCGGGGCTTACGAACACCAGTTCGGGCAGCAGGAAAGGGTCGTCGAACAACTGCCGGCGCATCCTTTCGGCCTCCTCGCGGCTGTCCAGATGGTCCAGATCCAGTATGCTCAATCCCGAAGGAGCCAGCAGCCGGTCGCTCCGGCGGTAGCTGAAAGTTCCGCAGGGGGTGACGTATGGCAGGGTGCTCTGTTTCAGCCTGCGGTACTCCTTCTCGTCACCGTATGCGGCGGCTGCGGCTTCGGTCAGTTTCTTCAGCCGCGGGCTGCCGGTGACTATGTTCCATACTTCCTCCAAGGTCAGTTCCTTGTGAGGGACGAGCGTGGCAGGCGTCACGTTTTTCCCGTTAGCGTCCTTCACCGGCGAGATGGGGGGAAGGAAAAAAGATAGTTTACGTTCTTGATTCATGATTCGTTTTATTTAAAAAGTATTAATTTTGCATCCGCATTTTTTTTGCGTCCTCTGAATTTCTTCCCGAAGGTAGGAAGAACGGATTAAATGACGGGATGGAAGGTGTAACGGCTGCGAGAGGCCGGAAAGGTAGTATCACAAAAGACTTTTTATCATGGGGAATACCGTTTTTATAAAGATTCCGGCATTGGCAATCAGTAGCTTATGCACGGGCCGTGTTAATGGGTTGCATCGTGGAAACGTGCCCGTAACCTCTTGTAAAGGCATCCTGCTTTTTCTTCTTTCAGTCCCATTGTGAAGTAACGTGAAAAAAAAGAGGTTTATTTAATATTTTACAACTTAAAACAAATTTAAAATGTCTAATGCAGAGTGCAGTTTCCCCAAATTGGGAGAGTTTTTAGAGTTATTGATGAATCGGTTGAAGATAACGAAGGTGCGTGTTCTCGGAGATGAGCATGTGGGGCCGGATACTTACGCCTCCCTAAAAAGGGGGTGGATTTGAAAGTGAGTTATTATATTCATTTTGCCGACCATCTGCTGAAAGCGAAGGGCGAGGAGGTGTTCCGCCGCGTAGTACAGGAGGGAGTGGATGCCTATATCAATAACTGGAAGCGGAAAGAGGCAGCCGAGGAAAAGGCGTATGAGCTGAAGAAACAGGCCGAGAAGCTGGAGGCGCTGAGGGAGAGGATGAAGCAGCATAAGGATATCCTGTAAGGCTGGTTGTCCGTTTTCTTTTTGCTCTGTCATTGGGGAAGTGAGAGAGTCTGAATGAAAATGACCTGTTGTCTTGCTGTAGGGGGCGGGCCTGATTTGTCCGGACCGGCCGGTCACGGCCCATTTGCCCCCTACAGTAATCATGTGGTAGTTGCTCTGGAATTTCCGGGCAGTTTTCCCCTCTCCTGAGGCGGCTCTTTGTTCCTTTCTTAACATAATTGTCATATTCCGCCTAAAAAGTACCCTTTTCGTTTAAATAGTCTAATATAAATGCAATTTATATGAATTAAAGTTTTATCTTTGTCTTTCCTATTGGGAATGAAATACTAACTAATTAATTTAAATCAAAGACAAAATTATGAGAAATCATCTAAAGCATTTCCTCCTGTTGGCAGTTCTGACAATCTGTTTCACTGCTACGGCTGTTGCGCAAGGAACAGTAAAAGGTAAAGTAGTAGATGCCGAGAACAATGAGCCATTGATTGGTGCCACTGTATCGGTCAGCGGTACGACACTGGGTACTGTAACGGATATTGACGGTAACTTTGTGTTGAAACTTACCTCTTCTAAGGCTACTCTTGAGTTTAAATACTTGGGGTATCAGGACAAAACAATGAAGGTTACTCAAAAGGGCAATGTTGATTTGGGAACTATTGCTTTATCACTGGATGCAAAGACTTTAGGGGATGTTGTGATAACTTCTTCTATTGCTGTAGCCCGTAAGACTCCGGTGGCTGTAACAACTTTGGCTCCGGAATTTATAGAAGAAAAATTAGGTACACAGGAATTCCCTGAGATATTAAAATCAACTCCGGGTGTATATGCTACCAAGCAAGGTGGTGCATACGGTGATTCAAAAATCAACATGCGTGGTTTCAAGAGCGAAAATATCGCTGTTATGGTAAACGGTATTCCAATGAATGATATGGAATGGGGAGGCTTGTACTGGAGTAACTGGGCAGGACTGTCGGATGTGACACGTAGCATGCAGACTCAGCGAGGTTTGGGCGCTTCGAAGGTGTCTGCTCCTTCGGTAGGTGGCTCTATCAATATTGTTACCCGTACCATTGATCAGAAAAAAGGTGGTTCTATCTCTTATGCAATGGGGAATGACGGCTATAACAAGCTTCTGTTCCATGTTTCTACAGGTATGTCCAAAGATGGATGGGCATTGACTTTACTTGGTGGAAAGACTTGGGGAGACGGATATATACAAGGGACCGAATTCTCTGCTTATAATTATTTTGTAAACATAGCCAAACGTATCAATGATGCACACCAGATTTCATTTACTGCATTCGGATCACCCCAATGGCATAACCAGCGCAGTAATAAAGACGGTTTAAGCATCAAAGGATGGCAGGCAGTGAAAAATTATATGGGTGACAAGAGTCCGTATCGCTATAATCCTACTTATGGATTCGGCCCTAACGGTGAGCGTATGTCTGCTTCGCACAATGAATATCACAAGCCGCAGCTTTCATTGAACCATCAATGGCAAATTAATGAAAAATCATCATTGAGCACAGCGGCATATGTTTCCATTGGCCGCGGATATGGTAATGCGGGACAAGGATATAAGAAAGATGCCAATGGTACTACTTATCGTAATATGTGGTATGGCTCTTATAAAGGAAACTTGAATACTTATTTCCGAAATTCAGACGGTACATTTGCTTATGACCAGATTTATGATATGAATGAAGCCAGTGATAACGGTTCTATGATGGCTATGTCAAAAAGTATCAACGAACACAACTGGTATGGCTTGTTGTCTACATATACGACAAAATTTGGTGATTACATTGATTTTTACGGAGGTATAGATTTCCGTTATTATAAAGGTACGCATACTAATGAATTGAGTGATTTGTATGGCGGCAAATATTTCTTGGATGAAAGCCGAGAGAAGGTGAAAGCGGTGAACAATGCCTTGGCAGGAACTCCGGAATATGTGAAGAAAAAATTACAGGTGGGAGATGTGGTATATCGTGATTATGATGGCTATGCTATGTCAGAAGGAGTATTTGCACAAGCTGAGTACAATAAAGATAAATTGAGTGCGTTTCTTGCAGGTTCAATTTCCAATACCGGATATTGGAGATATGACCGCTTTTATTATGACAAGCAGCATGCCGAATCGGAAACGGTGAATTTTATAGGCTATACAGTGAAAGGTGGTGCCAACTATAATCTGAACGAATATCATAATGTATTTGCAAATGTAGGTTACATCAGTCGTGCTCCTTTCTTCTCAGGTGGCGCTTTCTTACAGAGTGCAACTAGTAATGCTACTAATCCGGATGCTGTAAACGAAAAGATTTTTTCTTTTGAATTAGGCTATGGATTCCGTTCTCCTTATTTCACTGCTAATCTGAATGTATATCATACCCAGTGGTTTGACAAGACCAATGCCGCATCTGTGAATATTGAAGATGAGAAAGGCAATCAGGTGGATCGTGCCACTATCAATATGCAGGGGGTCGATGCCACTCACCAAGGAATTGAACTGGACTTTGTGGCAAGACCTTTCAGATGGTTGGATATTAACGGTATGTTCTCTATTGGAAATTGGCGCTGGAGCAGCACGCCGAAAGGATATTTTTACAATTCATTGGGACAGCCTTTGGCTTATGAAAATGGAAAATTTGTAGAGGCTACTGGTATTATGGCTCCTGACCATGCTTCTGTTGCATTGGATTTGGATGGTGTCAGAGTAGGAGGCTCCGCGCAAACCACAGCCTCACTGGGTGCTACGGCAAAGATATCAAAGGCATTACGCGTAGGTTTCGATTGTGTGTTCTATGGACGTAATTATTCTGACTGGGCTATTGAATCTTCTGATTTGACATATAATATCAACAAGACGTTGGTGTATGATTCCCCATGGCGTATTCCTTCAGCGTATGTATGTGATTTAAATGCAAGTTATAGATTTAAGATAGGTGGGGTAAACGCTATTCTTTCAGGAGTTGTGAACAATTTGTTCGATCAGGAATATATTTCTGATGCTACAGATGGTTCAAATCATGACTGGCAAACTGCTTATGGCATCTTCTATGGATTCGGTCGTACATACAACTTGAAATTGAAACTTAATTTTTAAACTCAAAGCCTAAAGAATTTTAGAATATGAAGAAAAATATATGGATGGTGCTGGCAGCCGCTTCGTTAATGACTGCTTGTGATTATAATGAAAAATATTTTGAAGGTTTTGATGAAACAGACCAAAGTAATGTCCAGAAATATACTGTAGAATATACAGAGAAAACTTTCAAAGAAACAGAAAGTGCCAAGGATGTTATTATTCCATGGCTCACCCAGAAATATTATACCTGTGACAATGGTTCGTTTGCTTCTGTAAGTTATATGCAGGAAACCACTGAAATCAAAGAAGTGCCGGTATTGGAGCAAGATTTTGAACGTAATGTCGTAGATAAGGAAGCTACGGATGTGGCTGGATGGTTGAATTATTCTGTAAAAGGAACAGCACCTTGGTATGATAAGGCATATAGTAATAATGTTTATACGGAATGTTCCGCATATAAGGCAGATGGTGAAGTACAGTCATGGATTATCTCACCGAAATTCAAGGCAGAAGTGGGAGATGTATTCTCTTTTGACGTCTGTATCGGAAATTATAAGGGGGATGCTTTAAAGGTGTATGTGTCCTCTACTTTTCAAGGTAATTCGGGCAGTATTACCAATAAGTATACGGAATGGGAAGATGTAACAGATAATTTCTCTATTCCTCAGGAACCGGTTAAAGGCTATGGCTCTATGGCGACGGCAGGAAGTATGAAACTGGATGAATTTGCCGGTAAGAATATTTATATTGCTTTCGTTTATGAAGGGGCTCCTGATGGGGTGACTACCAGTGTGCAGATTGACAATGTGCTGGTAATGAGAAATGAATCGGAAACCATCGTAAACAAAGAAGTGGATGAATACGATTATAAAGAGAATGAATGGGTATTTAAACGTACTGTTCCTTCTGGATTGTTGTTTGAAACCATCACCATGCAGAAAGAAGATTTTCAGCTTGTGGTTGATTATGTGGCGGCAAATTTTGATGAAGGTTATCTGGATACTCAGAAAGTGGGTCAGGGAGAATATTATTATGGCGCAAGTTCTGCTTATGGCAACTGGAATGCAAAAGGATATACGCGTAAAAAGTATTATGATGTAACCGGAGCAATGGCCAATTTGACTACGGATGAAGAGATGGATGCTTATTGTATAGAACAGGTAAAATTGGGACTTGTGAAGTTTATCGAATTAGTTCATCCGGAACCAGTCTTTGTGGACGGACAGGTGACTAATTATAAAGTTATTTCTTCGATTTATACTAGTACGGGTACCGCTTCTTATGTGGCAAAGATTGTTTGGAGCGAAGAGGAAAGTCGTTTCGTTCTAGAATCATTGGATGAGGCTGAATAAATTATTTTCTTAATAATGAGCAAAAGGGAGTTTAGCTGTAAAAGTATGAACTCCCTTTTCTTTTTCTTATTTGAATGATAAGGTATGAAAAAAAGTGAAGTATGTTTTCTCTTCCTTTTGTCCCTTTTTTGTTTTGCTTGTAGCGATTCTGCGGATAAGGAAGAAATGGAATTTCCGGAAAAGGATAATTTGAAGGTAACTTTTCCTTCGGATTTTTCTCCTGAATGGGCTGCGTCTGTAGCTGGTAAAGAAGTAACAATTGTCAATCCGCTTTTTGTCACTCAGACGTATAGCGGCTCGAAACCTCAAGGAACTATTGTTGTCTCTTCCAAGGTGAAACGTGCATTTGCGGATGTAAACCTCCCGTCGGTTGTTGAATATTCCAAATGGGTAGAAAAGCAGGAGGTTGATAAATTGCTGATTACATCAGAGTTCCCTTTGATTGACCCGTGTAACACACTTCGTATAGGAAGTGAGATGGCTGGGGTTAAAGGTAAAGTGACTTATAGTACTTCCGGTTATCATTTTACATTAACGGAAAAGCCGTCAGTTTCTTATAATGCTCGGTCTGTCGCTCCTACTGTAAATGATTATAATTTGAAAGTGATGAGTTTCAATGCGGAAAATTTTTATATGTATGGTAATACGGGAAATGCAGAAACCTTGCGTCAGCATGCTAAAATCTTAGCTGCATTGAAAGAGGCGAAAGCGGATATTTATGCTATTTGTGAAGTAGAACAGGGAGATTTTACTGTGGATTATCTTTGTAGGTCTTTGAACAATGCGTTAGGGGAAGAACGGTATGCTTGGTTGAATACTCCCGGACAAAAATCATCAAAGGTACAAACAAATGTTTTTATTTATGATAAAGTGAAAGTTTTGCCTTATAAGGAGTTTAAAAGCTATAATTTTGATAATCTGAAGATGCGGTACATAGTTCAATGTTTTGAACTGAAGGATGATAAAGCGAAAGTGATTTTAGCTATGAATCATTTTAAAGCTAAAACTAGTGGTATAGATAAGAATGACGGTCAGGGAGGTTCTGCCGACCGTAGGGTTATGGAAGCGCGTGAGTGTTTGAAAGTATATAATGAGCTTGTTGCTTATTATGAAGATACGGATGTGCTGGTTTTGGGTGATTTGAACAGCTACGGTATGGAGGATGCCATTAAGGTGTTTACGGATGCTGGGTATATAAATTTGCTAAAGAAATATTCACCTGCGGCTTGGAGTTATTGTTATCGTGGGGAGGTTGGCTATTTGGATCATTCTTTAAGTTCTCCTACGCTGACTTCACAAATAGTTGGTGCTGCTCCTTGGGATATCAATGCCAGTGAGCCTGCTTATTGGGGATTTAAATATACATCTTATTATAGAGAAGATCCTTATCGTAGTTCTGATCATAATCCCGTTATAACATGGGTTAATTTGGAATAATTTCTTGGGAGAAAAGAAGCAAGCACCATAGGCCGATAGTTTTTTCTTTTTGGAGATATGAATTTATCGGCTTTTCATCCTTTTAGGGAAGATGGAGATATTCTTTTCATGAAGAGATAAGGATAGAATGTGTTGTCATTGTACATGAATTGTAAGTACAATTGGAACATTAACAATTTATTAGCAGATAACTTTCTTAAAATCCGCTTTTTTTCGTTCCTTTGTATTGAACTGCTTTCAACAGAATTAAAATAACTTTAAATATCAAACGCTTATGTGTAGTGAAGGATTGCGTGAAAGATATGTAAATCCCTATACGAACTTTGCATTCAAATTATTGTTTGGAACCGACTTGAACAAAGAGATTCTTATTGGCTTCTTGAATGCCTTGTTCGATGGCAAGCAGGTCATTGAGGATGTCACCTACTTGAATACAGAGCATCTGGGCAGCAAAGAGATTGACCGCCGGGCTGTCTTTGATGTCTATTGTGAAAATGAAAAAGGAGAAAAGATTCTGATAGAAATGCAGAGAGGGG
>OODU01003870.1_pt1 | contig 10708 bp, 10 predicted proteins | sample 1671171 | NCBI WGS metagenome assembly OODU01 (sample SAMN06348129, study PRJEB24527) | human gut metagenome | biome: human gut; feature: ankylosing spondylitis patient; material: feces | host: Homo sapiens | place: China | collected 2015-10
GATGCAAGGGATATTGTAGAGGATGCAGGAAAGAAAGCTGTGAGTATGAAGCATGAAGCAGCAGTGTCCGACAGACAGAGAATGGACGAAACCGCTAAGACGGCGGATACATGGAATGAACGAGAACTTCAGGTTGCTTTAAAAGAGGCAGGAACAGAGATTACAAAACTCAGGGAGCTGGCTGAAAGGAAAGAGAAAGAAGCGATAGAACTGGTGCTTTCATTAATCTGGTAGAATAGGAATGTTGAAAGGAGGGAGAAGTGCATGGCAGTTTTGAAAATGCAGAAGATAAATCTGTGTGCCATGAAGAAGAACCGGAAGCGCATTCTTGAGGCTGTTCAGGCTATGGGGGTAGTGGAAGTGAGCAGCTGGCAGGACGAGATGGAAGGTTTTCAGAAAATGGATACTTCTGCACAAAAGTCACAGTTTGAAAAGACGGCAGCAACTATAGAACAGGCACTGGAAATTCTGGAAAAATATGCACCGGAAAAGAAAGGTATGTTAGCATCGCTGGCAGGCAGGGAATTTGTCAGTTCCCAGACGTTTAACAAGGCGATGCAGGACAAGAATCTGTATCTGTCGGTTGCGAATGAGATTGTCCAGCTGGAGAAAATCATGGCGGAAAATCATGCGAATATTCTAAAGATGAACACGAAGATTGATAATATCACGCCATGGGTATCGATGGATATTCCGATGAACACAACAGGGACAAAGAATACAGATGTACTGATCGGAACGATTGAAAGAGAAGTAACACAGGAACAAATCTATGAAATACTGGCTGCGAATGCATCGGAAGCGGATGTTGATGTAACAGTGATTTCTACGTCCAGAAACCAGACCTGTCTGGTGGTTATCTGTCTGAAAAAGGACAGGGAATGTGTAGAAGATGCACTGAGAACAGAAGGTTTTGCAAGAGTACCGTTTCTGTCGAGAAAAGACCCGGCGAAGCGTATCGAAGTTCTGAAAGAGAAAATAAGAAAACTGGAAGAAGAGACCCGGGAAGCGGAAGCGAAGATGACAGATCTGGCAGTCAATCGGGATGATTTAAGGCTGATATCCGATTATTTCCGGATTCGTGCAGAGAAGTACCGGGTGCTTGGAAATCTGGCACAGTCAGAAAATACATTTTTCATCAGCGGTTATGTACCAGAGAAAGAAGCCGGAAAAGTAGCGGACATATTGGAGAACAGATTCGATGCGGTGGTTGAAATCTGTGATCTGGATGAAGGGGAGGAATCTCCGGTACAGCTTGAGAATAATGTATTCTCAGCATCGACAGAGGGTGTGGTAGAATCCTTTGGTCTTCCGAAAAAGGGAGAGATCGATCCGACGTTTATCATGTCATTTTTTTATGTATTTCTGTTCGGACTGATGCTTTCTGATGCGGCATATGGATTAATCATATCGCTGGCATGCGGAATTGTTCTGTGGAAATATAAAGGAATGGAAGAGGGATTGAAGAAATCCCTGCGGATGTTTTTTTTCTGTGGATTGTCAACCCTGTTCTGGGGACTGATGTTTGGTGGATTTTTTGGCGATTTGGTAAAGGTTGTCGCAAATACATTCTTCCATAAGGATATGGCATTACAGGCGGTGTGGTTTGAACCGCTGAATGATCCGATGAGACTGCTTCTGTATTCTCTGTTATTTGGAATCATTCACCTGTTTACCGGACTCGGAATCAAGGGATATATGATGATAAAAGATGGCAGATATCTGGACTGTCTGTATGATGTGGGATTCTGGTTTGCACTGCTGATTGGATTACTGCTTCTGCTGATTCCAAGTGAGCTGTTTGCATCCATCGCAGGACAGACCTTCATATTTCCGGCATTTGTCAATGTACTGGCAAAGGTACTTACGATAATCGGACTGGTGGGAATTATTCTGATGTCGGGAAGAAGAAAGAAGAACCCGGCACTCCGTATTGCACTCGGACTCTATGATATCTATGGTATCACAAGCTGGCTGTCAGATGTACTATCCTACTCCAGGCTTCTGGCATTGGGACTTGCAACCGGAGTTATTGCACAGGTAGTCAATTCGATGGCATCCATGATGGGTGACGGCATTCTGGGAGCTATATTCTTCATCGTTGTATTTATCATCGGACATACACTGAATCTGGCAATCAATCTTTTAGGTGCATATGTGCATACAAATCGTCTGCAATATGTAGAATTTTTCGGAAAGTTTTATGAGGGCGGCGGAAGACCGTTTGAGCCTTTTAAGCAAAATACTAAATATATAAGAATTAAGGAGGACATTTAGGTTATGAGTGAATTAGGAATTGTTTATGCATTATTAGGTGCAGCAGTAGCGGTATTATTAGCAGGTGCGGGGTCAGCAATCGGAGTAGGTGTTGCAGGACAGGCAGCAGCAGGAGTTGTAACAGAAGATCCGGGTAAATTTGCAAAAGTACTTATTTTACAGCTCCTTCCTGGTACACAGGGTATTTACGGATTGTTAGTAGGATTCATTGTATTATCCAAAGTAGGATTGCTTGGCGGAGGAGCAGCACAGATTTCTGTTCAGACAGGGCTTATGATCCTCGCAGCATGCCTTCCTATCGGTGTTGTCGGATTAATTTCCGGAATGCATCAGGGAAAGACAGCGGTAGCAAGTATCGGAATCGTAGCAAAGAAACCAGAGCAGTTTGCAAAATCAATGCTTTTCCCGGCAATGGTAGAAACATATGCAATTCTTGCCCTGCTTATTTCCATTCTTGCAGTAACAGCAATTCAGGTATAAAGGCAGGAAGGAGAATCTTACATGGCTGGTGTTGATAAAATTATTGGAGAGATTCTGGAAGAGGCAGAAAAAGCAGCGAATGAAAACAGACAGGAAGCTCAGAAAAAAGCCGATGCAATTTTGGAAGATGCGAAAAAGGAATGTGCAAAGGCTGAAAAAGAGACGGACCAGAAGATAGAAGCTGTGAAAAAAAGTATTGAACAGAGAGCGAAATCATCTGCCCAGTTAAAAAAGAGACAGGAAATATTAAAAGCAAGACAGCAGATTATATCGGAGATTCTGGATAAATCATACCAGCATATTTTTCAGATGGGAGAACAGGAATATTTCGCCCTGATGGAAAAAATGCTGAGAAAATTTGCACTGCCGAAGGATGGAGAAATCCATTTTTCCAAAACAGATCTGGAGAGAATGCCTTCCGGTTTCGGAAAAGTAATAGAGGATGCTGCCGCACAGAATGGCGGAACTCTGGTATTATCGCAGGAAGCGATGCAGATCGATGGAGGATTTATTCTGGTTTATGGAGGAGTAGAAGAGAATTGTTCCCTTCAGACGATATTTCATACACAGAGAGAATATCTGGCAGATAAGGTGCATGAGTTTTTGATACAGGAAAATTAGAAAGGGGAATGTGGAAATATGGCAGATAATTATGTATATGCAGTTGCCCGGATACGTTCCCTGGAACTGTCGCTTTTTTCCGATGCTGTGATTGAACAGTTGATTTCCTGCAAAACATATGACAGCTGTCTGCAGTTCCTGAACGAAAAAGGATGGGGCGATGCGGATGAACAGATGAATGCGGAGGCTATGCTTTCCAGGGAAGAAGAGAAGATCTGGGAGGTCATAAGAGGACTTACCCCGGATATGTCCGTATTCCATGTTCTGTCATATCCGCATCTGTTCCATAACCTGAAGGCGGCTGTAAAACAGGTGGTGCTGGGAAAAACAGAGGCAGATATTTTTTATGATGACTGTGAAATCAGCGGGGATCAGATGGTGAAATGTATCGCTGAGAAAGATTACCAGGCATTGCCGAAAAATATGCAGGAAGCAGCAGCACTTGCATATGAAACTTTTGTGCAGACAAGGGACGGTCAGTTATGTGATATCATTGTAGACCGGGCGGCGCTTGAAGCGATTTACGAAGAAGGACAGAAAGCAGAACATACAATTTTAAAAGATTATGCAGAATCCACGGTGGCAGTGGCGGATATCAAGATTGCAGTGCGCTCCCAGCGGACGGGCAAGAGCCTTGATTTCATGCGGCAGGCAATGGCGGAATGCAAAAGCATCAGTGTTGAGAAATTAAGCCATGCGGCATTAAACGGACTGGAAAGTATCTGCAGCTATCTGGAGGAAACGGATTATTCCGAGGGTGCGGCGGCACTGAGGGAATCCGCGTCCGCATTTGAGCGGTTTTGCGATAACAGGATCATCAAAACGATAAAACCTCAGAAGTATAATTCATTTTCGGTCGGACCTTTGATCGCTTATGTTCTTGCAAGAGAAAATGAGATAAAAACAGTACGGATTATTTTATCGGGAAAACAGAATGGTTTTCCGGATAGTGCAATCCGGGAAAGGGTAAGGGAAATGTATGTATAAGATAGCAGTATTAGGTGATTATGACAGTATATATGGATTTGCCACCATAGGTCTTGATACATTTCCGGTAACAGATACAGAAAATGCAGCAAAGCAGCTGCATACCCTGGCGGCGAATAATTATTCCGTGATTTATGTGACAGAGGAACTTGCGGACAGGATTTCTGAGGAAATTGAAAAATATGCAGAGCAGGTACTTCCGGCTATCATACAGATTCCGGGAGTATATGGAAATACAGGAGCAGGTGTGGCAAATGTAAAGAAAACCGTAGAGCAGGCAGTCGGCTCAGATATTCTGTTTGGCGGAAATGAGAAAGGTGTGTGATGAGTCGAGATGAGTAAAGGAAAGATTAAAAAAGTAGCAGGACCTCTGGTAATCGCTGAGGGAATGCGCGATGCAAATATGTATGACGTAGTCCGTGTCAGCAATCAGAGACTGATTGGAGAAATTATAGAAATGCATGGAGATCAGGCTTCCGTACAGGTATACGAGGAAACCTCAGGATTAAAGCCGGGAGAACCGGTGGAATCCACGGATATGCCATTGTCTGTAGAATTAGGACCGGGACTGATTACCAGTATCTATGACGGAATCCAGAGACCACTGGATGATATTATGAAGATTGCCGGAAACAATTTAAAGAGAGGGGTGGAAGTACCGTCCCTGAAGCGAGATAAAAAGTGGAATTTTGTTCCGGTCTTACAGGCAGGTGACAAAGTAGAACCGGGTGATGTATTCGGTACGGTGCAGGAAACCATCGTGGTACAGCAGAAGATTATGATTCCATATGGAGTATCTGGTACGATCAAAGAAATCAAAGCCGGCGAGTTTACGGTGGAACAGGTAGTGGCAGTAGTTGAAACTGACAAGGGTGAGAAAGAACTTACCATGATGCAGAAATGGCCGGTACGAAAGGAACGTCCTTACAAAGAAAAACTTCCGCTCGATATGCCATTGATTACAGGACAGAGAGTAGTAGATACCTTTTTCCCGATTGCAAAGGGCGGTGTTGCGGCAGTTCCAGGACCATTCGGAAGCGGAAAGACGGTTATCCAGCATCAGCTTGCAAAATGGGCGGAAGCAGATATCGTGGTATACATCGGCTGCGGCGAACGTGGAAATGAGATGACGGACGTTCTGAATGAATTTCCGGAACTGAAAGATCCAAAGACGGGACAGTCCCTGATGGAACGTACCGTATTGATTGCAAATACTTCGGATATGCCGGTTGCAGCCAGAGAGGCATCGATTTATACAGGTATTACCATCGCAGAATATTTCAGGGATATGGGTTATTCCGTTGCACTTATGGCAGATTCCACTTCCAGATGGGCAGAAGCATTAAGAGAAATGTCCGGTCGTCTGCAGGAAATGCCTGGTGAAGAAGGATATCCGGCATATCTGGGAAGCCGTCTGGCACAGTTCTATGAACGCGCCGGAAAAGTCGTTTCTCTCGGTAAAGAAGGAAGAACGGGTTCGCTGTCCGTAATCGGTGCAGTATCTCCTCCGGGTGGTGATATCTCAGAGCCGGTATCACAGGCTACCCTGCGTATCGTAAAGGTATTCTGGGGACTCGATTCGGCACTGGCATATAAGAGACATTTCCCGGCAATCAACTGGCTGACCAGTTACTCTTTGTATACGGACAGTATGGGCAAATGGTTTGATGACAACGTGTCCGACCAGTGGATGGGTTACAGACAGAGACTCATGGGACTTCTGCAGGACGAGGCGGAACTGGAAGAAATCGTAAAGATGGTAGGTATGGATGCCCTGTCGGCAGAGGATCGTCTGAAGATGGAAGCAGCACGTTCCATCCGTGAAGATTTCCTGCATCAGAATTCTTTCCACGAAGTAGACACCTACACTTCATTAAGAAAACAGTTCCTTATGATGGAGCTTGTAATCGGATTTTATGACTATTCCCTTGAGGCATTAAAGGAAGGGGCTTCCATACAGAAGCTGATTTCCATGGCAGTAAAAAAAAAAATCGGTCGTTTTAAATACACATTGGACGAAAATATTGACGCAGAGTATGACAGAATAAGCAAAGAGCTTCATACAGAAATCGCAAATGTGTTGGGAAAGGAGGAATAGCGCATGCCAAAAGAGTATAGAACCATTCAGGAGGTAGCAGGTCCTCTGATGCTTGTTCATGGCGTAGAAGATGTTGCGTATGATGAACTGGGAGAAATCGAGCTTGCCTCCGGAGAGATAAGAAGATGCAAGGTGCTGGAGATCAACGGTTCGGATGCACTGGTACAGTTGTTTGAAAGCTCTACCGGTATCAATCTTTCTAACAGTAAAGTGCGTTTTCTTGGAAAAAGTATGGAACTTGGAGTTTCGGAAGATATGCTGGGAAGAGTCTTTGACGGACTGGGACACCCGATCGATAACGGACCGGAGATTCTTCCGGAAGCCAGAATGGATATCAATGGTATTCCGATGAATCCGGCGGCGAGAAGTTATCCGGAAGAATTTATCCAGACCGGGGTATCAGCTATTGACGGACTGAATACACTGGTAAGAGGTCAGAAACTGCCGATCTTCTCTGCATCCGGGCTTCCTCATGCGAATCTTGCGGCACAGATCGCAAGACAGGCAAAGGTACGCGGGAATGATGAGCAGTTCGCAGTAGTATTTGCCGCAATCGGTATTACATTTGAAGAATCAAACTTCTTTATCAACAGTTTCAAAGAGACGGGAGCGATTGACCGTACCGTACTTTTTGTAAACCTTGCCAATGACCCGGCGGTAGAACGTATCGCAACCCCGCGTATGGCACTTACGGCAGCAGAATATCTTGCATTTGAAAAAGGAATGCATGTACTGGTTATTCTGACCGATATCACAAACTATGCCGATGCATTGCGTGAAGTTTCTGCAGCACGAAAAGAAGTACCGGGCAGACGAGGTTATCCGGGCTATATGTATACGGATCTTGCTACTTTATATGAAAGAGCCGGAAGACAGAAGGGAAAAGATGGAAGTATTACCATGATTCCAATTCTGACCATGCCGGAAGATGATAAGACACATCCAATTCCTGACTTAACAGGATATATTACCGAGGGACAGATTATCCTGTCCAGGGAATTATACAGAAAAGGTGTCACTCCTCCGATCGATGTATTGCCATCGCTTTCCCGTCTGAAAGATAAAGGAATCGGGGAAGGAAAGACAAGAGCCGATCATGCGAATACAATGAATCAGCTTTTTGCAGCATATTCCAGAGGAAAAGATGCAAAAGAACTTATGACCATTCTTGGTGAGTCCGCATTGTCGGAAATCGATCTGATCTATGCGAAATTTGCCGATGCTTTCGAGAAGGAGTATGTATCACAGGGGTATCAGGCAAACAGGGACATTGAGGAGACACTGAACATCGGTTGGAAATTACTTTCCATTCTGCCGAGAAGCGAGCTGAAACGTATCGATGACAAGTATTTAGACCTTTATTATGGCAAGGTATAAATCGGGAAATGAGGTGAGAACATGGCAGCGACACAGGTAAATCCGACCAGAATGGAACTGACCAGGTTAAAGAAGAAGTTAAAGACAGCAGTGCGTGGTCATAAACTTCTGAAAGATAAGCGTGATGAACTTATGAGACAGTATCTGGATCTGGTGCGTGAAAACATGGCACTTCGTTTAAAGGTCGAGGAAGGCATAAAAAATGCAAACCGCAATTTTGTAATAGCCAAAGCAGGAATGTCGGAGCAGACACTGCATACGGCGCTTATGGCACCAAAGCAGGAAGTATATCTGGAATGTGGCAGGAAAAATGTAATGAGTGTTGACATTCCGGTATTTCAATATAAAACCAGAACGGCAGATGCAAATGATATTTATTCTTATGGATTCGCGTTCACTTCCAATGATTTGGACGATGCAGTAAAATCATTGGCAGATATTCTTCCGGAGATGTTAAAACTGTCTGAAACAGAAAAAGCCTGCCAGCTTATGGCGGCGGAAATTGAAAAAACACGCAGGCGGGTAAATGCACTGGAACATGTCGTAATTCCACAGACAGAACAGAATATCCGTTATATTACCATGAAGCTGGACGAAAATGAAAGAAGTACCCAGATTCGTCTGATGAAGGTAAAGGATATGATGCTGGAGGAAGTCAGAGAAAAATCAAAACAGCAGGGATAAGAGGAAATCGGAGGATAAAAGTTCTCCGGTTTTTTCTAAATGGAGGGAACATTTTATGTCGAATATTATAGATTATGTGTCCTGGCGAGGGGATTTGGATTTTACGGCATCGCCCTTTAATGAGGTGGACAGTCTGATTCTGACACAGCTTGTATATCTGGATTTTCGCGGAATCGTGCCGGGAATACATTCCAGATCATCGGTTACATTAGAGAAAGCAGCAGAAGAGTATTTTGCAGGACACAGTAACCAGGCAGAGGAATCCGGAGGGCAGCTTTTAAAAGACTGCCGTATGGTGCTGAAAGCCGTTATGGGAACGGAGCGGTTTAAAAATTGCAGGTTATCCAGATATATCGAGGATATCAGTGAGGAAAAGGAATATCAGTTTTCGGCGGTTAAAATTGTACCTGAGGATGGGAGCATTTATATTTCCTTCAGCGGAACGGATAGCTCACTGGCGGGGTGGAAAGAGAATTTTAACATGAGTTATCTGGCCAGGACACCCGGACAGGAAAGAGCCGTACAGTATGTGCAGAAGGTGCTGGAAACCGGGAGAAAGCCCGTGCGTCTGGGCGGACATTCCAAAGGTGGGAATCTGGCGGTGTATGCGGCGATTAAAGGCGGAAAGCATATCCAGAACCGTCTGCGGGCAGTCTATAATTTTGATGGTCCGGGATTTAATGAGGATATGGTAAAACAGGAGGAATACCAGAATATCCTGCCAAAGCTGCATACCCTGATTCCGCAGTCCTCCGTTATCGGAATGCTGCTTGAGCATGAAGAAGATTATACGGTGGTTGAAAGTACGGAAAAGGGACTGTTGCAGCACAGGGCATTGTCGTGGAAAGTGATGGGGTCTCACTTTGTATACAGCAAAGGACTGTCGCAGAGCAGTATATTCTGGAATGAAACCCTGAAACAGTGGATTGCAGGAATGGAAAAACAGGAGAAGAAAGAGTTTGTCGATGCATTGTTTGAGGTCATTGAAACAGCAGGAATTAAAGACACGGATCAGCTGTATAAGCTTACTCCGGTGCGGTTAATGGGACTGATGAAGGCGATCGATGAACTTCCGGAAAAGAAGCGGGAAACCTTGTCCGAAACGATCCGGAAATTGGCTGATGAGGTAGGGAAAGCAAAGAAAAACGGGCGAAATAAAACTTGACTTTTTACACAAAAAGAACTATTCTATCTATATAGGAATGGTGAGAAAATTACAAAAGGGAGGTGCAGATTATGTATCCGATTATTACAATCAGCAGGGAATTTGGCAGCGGCGGACATTCTGTGGGACAGAAGGTGGCAGAAGAACTGGGAATTCCTTTCTATGACAGTGAACTGGTGGATCAGGTAGCGAAGAGAAGCGGATATACGAAAGCTGTGATTAATGAGCAGGGAGAGTACACGGATAAGATGAGCAAGTGGTTTTCCGTGTCCATGGCTCCGGCGATGTATTTTGAGAATCCGCAGGATGAGATTTTTAAGGCACAGAAGAGAGTTATTCTGGACTGTGCAGAAGAGGGACCGTGTGTCATCGTGGGAAGATGTGCAGATTATATTCTGGATCAGGAAGCATATCCGACACTGAATGTATTTATCCATGCCGATATGCCGCACAGGATATCCAGGGTGCTGGAGCGTTATGGTGATACGGAAGTCGATGTGAGAAAGAGACTGGAACGCAAAGACAGGAACAGAAAGACCTACTATCGCTATTATACCGATCGGGAATGGGGGAAATATACGAATTACCAGATTAATCTTGACAGTGGATATCTCGGTGTTGACCAGTGTGTACGGATTATTGTGGACACAGTCAGGGCGATGGATCGTGGAAATGACACGGCAGAACAGAAAACAGACGAGAAAAACAAAGCATAAACACGAATATTATAATCAGAAAGAATAGAGAATAAGGCGTTGAGTCAGCTGATTTAACGCCTTATTCCATGCACAGAGGAAAACAGATCAATGAGCAGTGAATTTAAACAGGGAATTAAGGATGGAATACCGATCGCGATAGGATATTTTTCGGTAAGTTTCAGTTTTGGAATTATAGCAGTAAAACAGGGAATCAGTATATTGCAGGCGGTTCTGACCAGTGCGTCTAATATCACCAGTGCGGGACAGTTTGCCGGGCTTCAGATTATTGTTGCCGGGGGAACGATACTGGAAATGATACTG
>OODU01003871.1_pt1 | contig 10706 bp, 5 predicted proteins | sample 1671171 | NCBI WGS metagenome assembly OODU01 (sample SAMN06348129, study PRJEB24527) | human gut metagenome | biome: human gut; feature: ankylosing spondylitis patient; material: feces | host: Homo sapiens | place: China | collected 2015-10
GCAAAGATAAAACCTAATTTTTGATAAACCGGAATTAAATCGGAAAATAACAAAGCGTTAACACCTTTATTCTGGTACTCCGGTTTGACTGCTACAAGCAGCAGGTCAAGCATTTTGGCACGGCGTTTCATGAACAGTGCTTTCAGCAGATAGAACCATCCTAGAGGGAGCAGACGGCCGTGTGACTTTTGCAGGGCCTCGGCAAGAGACGGCATGGAGATGCCTACGCATACCAGCTTGTCGTCGGCGTCGGTAATGAGGGTAACCATCCGTAAGTCGAGAATCGGGAGATACATCTTTACGTACTGGTTGATTTGCCGTTGCGTCAGCGGGGAGTAGCCGTAGAGCGGGCTGTATGCTTCGTTCATCAGTTCGAAGATTTCCTGTCCGTAGTCTTTGGCTATTTTTCTTCCGGAGGTGTATTTCTTTATCTTCAGGTTGTATTTTCGTTGAATCAGTTCGGAGATACGCTTGTGCTTGTCGGGGATGGCATCGGGGATGTAGATTTTGTATTCCACCCAGTCGGCGTCTTTCTCGAAACCGAGTCTCTCCATGTGTACGGGGTAGTACGGGTGGTTGTAGATAGTAGCCATTGTGCTGAGTTGGTCGAATCCTTCGATCAGCATTCCTTCCGCATCGAAATCGGTGAATCCCAGAGGACCTGTGATGTGGGTCATGCCGCGCTCTTTTCCCCAGTCTTCGACGGTCTTGATGAGTGCGGATGATACTTCGGGGTCATCAATGAAATCTATCCATCCGAAACGGACGTTCTTGCATTCCCACTTTTCGTTGGCACGGTTATTGATGATAGCGGCCACACGACCTACGATTTTGTCGTCCCGGTATGCCAGGAAGTAATCTGCTTCACAGAACTCGAATGCCGCATTCTTCTTTTTGTTGAATGTGTTGAGCATATCGTCGTAAAGGTCGGGCACGGAATATGGATTGCCCTTATACATTCTGTAATTAAAGCGAATAAACTTCTTAAGTTCTCTCTTTGTAGAGACTTTCTTGATTGTAATAGCCATATCTCGTATTTATGATTGAGGGGCAAAGATACGTGATAATCTTTAAATTACAACGCTACGGGTGGGAAAAACTGTACAGGGGGAGGCCCGATTCCGGAAAATAAAAAGGTAGTGAATCGTTGCTTGGACTGATATTTGGAGTACCTTTGTCAGAAATAACTATAACACAAATGGAACTGCAGATTATTCAGAATAAAATATATGAGATCAGAGGGCAGAAGGTGATGCTCGATTTCGATTTGGCGGAATTGTATGCAACAGAAACCCGCTTGTTAAAGCGTGCTGTAAGACGTAACATTGACCGTTTTCCTATTGACTTTATGTTTGAACTCTCGACAGAAGAGGCTAACTCTTTGTTATCCAGTAGGGTATCCCAAAATGGGACACCCCAGTATAACTTCAGTGCTTACAAGCCGTTTGCTTTTACCGAACAGGGTGTAGCCATGCTTTCAAGTGTCCTGCATTCGGAAGTAGCCATTAGGGTAAATATCAATATTATGCGTGCTTTTGTCAGTATCCGCCAATATGTATTGGCTAGTGAAGCCAAGAATGAAGAAATAGAAGAGCTGAAACAGCGCATACAAGAGTTGGAGAATCAAGGTTGCAAAGCTTTCGCAATGATCAATCAGATAGGTGAGGAAACATTGGAAGCAATCAACGACCTTAGCGAAGATACCCGCAAAGAATTGGACGGCGTCTATTTAGCTTTATCGCAATTGGCTGATAAACAGAAACAAGTACCCCAGCATAAGAAACGTAACCCGATTGGTTTCGTTCATTATGATAAGGAAGAGTGAGAGGCCGACAAATTTAGTTGGATGCAAAGCAGTAAACATTGCCGGCAAAGTCACAAACTATCATTCTGTTTCCCGATACGGCTATCGTTGAGAAAACTGGTGCTCCGAAGTACAACTTGTCTTTGATAATCCCTGTTGACTGGTCGATAGCGTATAAATACCCGTCGGAAGCTCCGATATAGACTATTCCTTGTGAAGATACAGGGCTTGTTTCTACTGCTGCCTGTGGCGTAGAAGAATAAGGAGCAGTGTATACAAGAGAAGGTAAAGTCTCGGCTCTCCATTTGATGAAAAGAGTCGGTTTGTCGAGAGCGAAGATTCCACGGTCTGCGCTGCCGAAGATAATCTCATGTTCGGTGACAAGCGGGGTAGATGTCACGTCCAGGTTGGCGGACAGTTCCTTTTGCTGGAGTACTTTACCGGTTTGAGGTTCTATCAGGAAAAAGCTTTTGGAGGAGATGATCCATAATTTTCCGTCTTTGTAGACCGGAGAGGCACCTCGGTTGCCGAGTCCGTTGTCCGAGAGTTTCCAGAGTTGTTTGCCAGTGCGGATGTCGTTGCCATACAGTCCTCCCCATTGGGTGCCACTGATTAGTACGTCTCCGGCGATGGTTAACGTGGTGGTCGAGCCTTCCCGTTGTTTCCAGTCCGTGTTGGTCCATATCACTTTTCCTGTTTTCAGGTCGTAGGCTGAAAGTCCGGCGCCGATTCCGGCATAAACGATTCCTTTGTCAACTGTCAGTCCTTCGTTCAGATAGGGATAGTTCTTTAAGTTGATGTATTGTTGCCACAGTGGTTTTCCGGATGCTGCGTCGAGGGCGTACAGATTGCAGGAGGCATCCTGGGCTACAACGATTTCATTTTCGCAGGCAATCGTATTCTTTACCGAGTTTTCCGTGCGGAACTTCCATAGCTGTTTGCCGGAATGGAAGTCGAATGCACAAATATAGGTGTTGAGCGACGTGTTATCATCGGTAGTGGCAATGAATACTTTTTGTCCGACGATGAGGGGGGAGGCCATGAAGATGTTACTTCCTGTGTTCGCTGTCCATTGTAGTTGCAGGGGGAGTTTGATTTGGGAGTCATTTATTCCGCCGGAATGACTTGCATTTTGAAGTAGGGTGTTCCAGTCTTTTCCCGTGATAGTGACCGGTTTAAAATCTTTCTGATAAAGGAACTGGCTGGTGGCAGTCGCTTCCTTTCCGTCGTTGAAGGATGAAGTCACTGTCAGGTTCAGTTTCTTTCCGTTTTCGTTAGCAGGTATTTGAATATTTCCGCTCCAGTTCCAGTCGGTGAGGGGCGACAGGTTACCTTTGGCTATTTCCCGGTTGTCTTCCGGATTGCTCAGCAGATAAGAAACAGACGATGTTTTTGCCTGTGAGTTATAGGTGTTGACCGAGACCGGAAGCTGATAGCCGGTTTCCGGATGTATGGGGGCTGCTTGATTCTTCATCGGAGAAACAATAGCGATTTGCGGTTCGATGAAAGTATAACGCAGTTGCGTTGTGAGGTGATCGTTGGCATCTATCTTTATGTCTCTGAATGAAGAAGGGGAGTGATCGATGCCTCCTTTGTCCAGTGTGCCGGTGCAGATGGTATAAATGCCTTTCTGATTGCGGACGTAGTTGTAGTGCATATGTCCGTAGATTTGTGCTTTCGTGTTGAACGTACGGAGGTCGAGGATATCCTTTTCGTCTGCCTTGAATACGAAGTTATCGCCGGGAGTAAACAGGTCGTGGTTAAAAAGAACAAGCGCCTGATCTTTCTTCATCAGGGCGAGGTCATTCTTCAGCCAGTTGTATACATCCCTTTGCGTGTAATCGGTCGGGTTGTCTCCGCGGTCGATGGGAGTAACGACATAATGCACGTTGCCGACATCGAACGAATACCATGTCGGGCCATAAATCGATTCATAAAGTTCTTCGCCGTAGTTGCCTTTCACCAGGTCGTGGTTGCCTATGCAGTAATAGACAGGGCAGTCCATTGTTTGTGCATTCACAATTTGATTGTGCACTGTGAGTCCCGGTTCGTAGCAGATGTCTCCGGTATGAATCAGAAAAGCCGGTTGTTCGTTCTTTATGTATTGTTGTAAGTCGGTGACCCAACGCCCCACTCCTCCGGTCACTTCCGTGTCGGTGATATGGATAAAGGAGTGTTCTCTGGTCTTGGTCCGTTCGCTTTCGGTCACTATAAAATCATAGCTTTTTCTGTCCTCCTTGACAGGGAGGTAGAATTGTTGTGTCTCGAATCCGGCAGGTGTAGTAATGCTGATAAATCGGGTTTTCTTGAATCCCGATAGTGAGAACCGGCCTTTTTTATCTGTTTTTACTACGTTCATTCCGTCTGTTACCATCACTCCCGCCAGCGGTTTGTCTCCTTTGTCGAATGTGCCCGATTGATTGGTATCGACATAGACGGTTCCTTTAAATTGTGCGCACAACGGAAGATATAGTAAAAATGACAAGAGTATTACGGATAGTCTTTTCATGGTCGGTTCTCTGTTTTATTAGGCACGGATGACACGGGTTAACGTGGTTTTTAATTGACCGATCTTTTAAATCCGTGAAATCCGTGTCATCCGTGCCTAAATTTATGATATAAATTAATTATGCTGATACTTATCGTATTTGTTTCATCTCTTCGTTGTATCTCGCTTCCTCCTTACACAAAGGCTTGTACCAGGTCTTTCTTAATATCAGCGTGGTAATCAGAAGCAAGGCGATAGAACTCCAGAGTCCTAACTGTTCGCGGACAACGAGGTACATTGGGATGATGGTAAGCGTACATTGCCAGATGATTCCTATCGCCACATTGAAGGCATCTCTTTTGAAGTTTTTATTCGCCTGAATATGCGGGTAGCGGGCGATTGCTTTCTCCTGAATCGGTTTCCACCATCCCCACGGGCGTACATTGACATAGAAGTTGATCAGAGTCTCTTCATCTGTAGCCGGAGCGCTGTAAGTCCCGATGATACATCCGATCAGAGAGACGCCGAACAGTACGGGGAAGAAATAAAGTACCCATGCATCCGGAACGGTAAATTTCATCACAATAGCTGCCACTACTCCGGCAGTCATTCCCCAAAAGTAACCTTCACCGTTGAAACGCCACCAATGCCATTTCAGTACGTTGGCTGCGATGTATCCTCCGAACAGTGCACCTACAATCCACTGGAAGATTTCATTGATATCTTTCAGGAAGAATCCGATGACAGTGCTCACCACCACTACTGCCACAGAGATGACATAACTGCTGCGTATCTGAGTTTTCACGCTTGCTTTCGGATTGATGTATTTCAGATAAATATCATTTACGATATATGCGGGGGCTGCATTGACGGTAGAGGCAAAGGTCGACATGAAAGCTGCCAGTAGACCTGCCAATAACAATCCTGCAAGTCCTGCCGGAACATATCGTGTGATCAGATGGGGAAGAATCGTCTCAAAGTCTGTGCGGGTCACTTCCATCTGTGTCAGTCCGCCGTCTTCCTTGAAGAAATAGATGGCAAGTAATGCAAATCCCATAATCATCAGATAGCGTGGAATCAACAGCACTACGGATACGGAACCACTCATCATCGCCGCTTCTTTGGGAGACTTGCAGGATAGAATTTTCTGCATATCATAGTTGGGCGCAGGCCCTGCCATACTCATGAAGATGCCTTTGAGCAACGCCATCATGACAAAGATGCCTATCAGACTGTAAGGTTCGTTCGCCATTCGTTCGGTCAGCAAACTCATTCGGCTGCTCCAGTCAATATCGAGCGTCCATCCGAAGAAAGGGGAATCCCATCCGGCAGGTACAAAGGAGTGTATCATATCCGGCGCCACCATCTGCATACCGATCACTACGATAACGATGCCTGCCACCGTCATGATAAGGAACTGTACGACATCCGTCCATACGATGCTCAGCATTCCTCCCAACATGACGTAGAAGGTAGCGATAGCTGTGAAGAAGATACCGTATACATGCGGAACATACTCCGGTGAAACAGTGAAAGGAATGTAGGGTGAAATGACTTCCCAGGGAATAAAGATTTCCATGAACTTGCCTATTCCTATGAATCCGTAACTTAGAAATCCGAGTACGCTTAATAACGCAAATACGACAACGATGGTATGAGAGAGTGTCGCTCCCTTGCCTTTACCGAAGCGGGTTTTGATCCATTCGGCTCCGGTGAGCACATTGGAACGCCGCAACCACACCGACAGATAAACCATGAGGAATATCTGATTGAATACCGGCCACAGCCAGGGAATCCAGAGACTTTTGAATCCGTAGGCAAATGCCCAGTAAACCATTAGCATCGTACCAGTGATGTCGAACATTCCGGATGCATTGGACAGACCAAGCATATAGAAAGGGAGTGATTTGCCTCCCAGGAAATAGGAGTCCATATTTTGTGCGGCCCGTTTTTTCAGTATGAGTCCGATGACAATCATGGCAATGAGGTAGGCGCAGATGATCAGAAGATCGGATGTGTGTAATTTCATGTTGCTATTTTGATTAGGTTTTGTACATTAATAATCTATCAGGTACAAAAGTAGGTCGAATGTGGGGAAGAAACAAATATTATTTTAACTCATACTGATACTATTTATCTGACTTCTCAGGCTTTAATAGCTGACACGTCAGGTGTTAAGACTTGACGTGTCAGATGTTAATACCCTGCAACTCAGTTGTTAATATCCATCATGCAGAATGGAACATCTTGAAAGACAGATGATAATACTGCTTCCGGAACTATAATATAACGGCATTTTCCGACATCACGAGCTTATTGGCTTCTATGATATCGTATATGCTTTTCACGGAAGTCGTGGAACGGAGTCTGTCTTCCGGTGTATGCCGGCAGTAATCGATTAGCCGTTCGATCGTAGAAGTCGCTACGTGCATCCGTGTGTCGGAGGAAGCATAGTAGATGTATACCGTTCCGTCTTCATCCGCGATCCATCCGTTGGAAAACAAGACGTTGGATACATCTCCGGTTCTTTCTTCTCCCACGGGTGCCATGAAGTAACCTCCCGGCTGGGCTATCACTTTACTGGGGTCACCTAAAGACGTCATATACAGATATAGGACATATCTGAGTCCGGCAGCACAGGCACGGACTCCGTGTGCCAGATGTAGCCATCCTTCGGGAGTCTTGATGGGATGAGGCCCTTCACCGTTTTTCACTTCTTTGATCGTGTGATAATGGCGCTGTTCTATAACGATTTCCTTCTTGACCACTGCATGAGTGATATCGTCTATCAATGCCCATGAAATACCGCCTCCGCTGCCTGCATCGATGAATCCGTCCTGCGGACGGGTGTACAATGCATATTTGCCGTCTACGAATTCGGGGTGCAGCACCACATTCCGTTGCTGGCTTTGGGAGACGAGGTTGGGCAGGCGTTCCCAGTTTTTAAGGTCCCTGCTGCGTATGATTCCTGCTGCTGCAATGGCCGATGTGAGGTCTCCTGCGGGTGCGTCCGGATCTTTGCTTTCCGAGCAGAAGATACCGTATATCCATCCGTCCTCGTGTTTTGTCAGACGCATATCGTAGACGTTCGTTTCTTCCGGATATAGGTCCGGCAGTTGTACCGGATATTCCCAGAAGCGGAAGTTGTCGATACCATTGGGACTTTCTGCGATGGCAAAGAATGATTTGCGGTCATGCCCTTCTACTCGTGCCATAATAAGATATTTCCCGTTGAATTTGATAGCGCCTGCATTGAATACGGCGTTAATGCCGAAACGTTCCATCAGATAGGGATTTGTTTCCGGATTGAAGTCGTATCTCCACTCCAGCGGGGGGTGGTCTGCTGTCAGAATGGGGTATTTGTATCGTTCAAAAACACCATTGCCGGGCAGTATCTTTTCATTTTCACGTGAGATGAGCTCATCATATTCTTTCGTGAGAATATGTAGTCTGTTATCATATCTATTCATATTAATTCTCAAATTATAAAGAGTCTATATGCGATTCTTTTGCATTGCTTGACAAGATAAAAAGAGATTGGTTACAATACAGACAATACAAAGGATATACTGCGTTGCAAGAACAATCTCTTTTTATATTCGTCACTTTAAAAGCATGGGGGTACTTTCAAAAGATATGTGTCAAGTTTACAAATTATTGTTTGGTAATGAAATAAGAACGAACGGTATAGCCCGGTTCTATGAAGCTGACCCAATACCAGCCATCTTCTATTTTATCAATTCGGCAATCTTCTATAGGGTACTCTGTGCTTTTGTCTACTTTACCTTTTGCCACTTTGTAGAGCATAGGTTTCGTTTTGGTACCGACACTCAGATCACCTGTGAATTCTACTGCGAAGCCAGTCGCTGAAGTGGTCGTTGCACTCTTTATAATCAACTGAGAAATGTTGAGTTCAGAAGAATAAATCGCTTCACCGGCTTTTGATGTAGAAGGGTACAGATAAGCATAAGAACCAGCTATCAGATAACGATACGAAGGATTCACCAAATAAGGATCGTCAATGGTATTAACATAAATATCAATAGATTGTCCCTCTTTATCACTGATAGTTATCGTTTTGTTATAGCGGTATCTTTTCAGTCCTTCAACAATAACTTCTGTCCCGTTTTCAGCCATTGAGCATTTCAGATAGGTGGCAGAACCATTACCTTTACAAGTATATTCGCCATTACCATCCAGAATCTTAATAGTGACAGGTTCATCAATTACCAGATAAGTAATATCTGCGCTATTGTCTACAACAAGTTTCCTGATCACTTTTACCGAGATATCAGCCGTTTTGTTATGTTTGTCTTTTACAGAAAGCGTGGTAGTACCCGGAGTGATAGAAGTAATATCTATTTTACCGTCTTCGCTGATTTTGGCGGTTGCAACAGACTCGTCGGAAGAAGTAATACTATATCCACCGTTTCCGGTATATACTTCGAGAGTTTTGGATTCTCCAAAGAACATAGTAGTAGAACTTGTTTTTATTACCAGTTCCTGTTCTTGGTCTACAATGATTTTCACATTTGCTGATTTCTTTGTCCAGTCGGTAACGGTTAATGTCGCAGTGCCATATTCCAGGCCTGTCACAATTACTTCATTGCCCGAAATGACTGCTGTTGCTACTGTTGCGTCTGAACTGTTCACTTTGTAGCCGCCATTACCTTCGACGATACTGAAACTTCCTTCGGTTGTTTCATCCAGATTAATCGTTAAAGTCTCTGCATTTACAGTCAGATTTGCATAACTAGGTAGGTCTTCGTCACAGCCGGAGAATAGTCCGATGGCACAAAGTGCGATTCCTGCTAAGTATATTATATTTCTTTTCATGGTATTCTCTAATTTATAATTCATTATTCAGCTTCGTGGCCTTTTATTTTACCGGTCACAGTTACTACACTGTATTTAGGAACAGTAATGGCACGCAAACCGCTTGAAGACGGATTGATCTTTTTTTGTTGCCATTTCACATTTTCACTGGAGGTATAAGTTCTCATATTTTGAAATTCTACTCCCTCGATCTCCACTAAAGTAGAGAAGGACTCCTTTTCAGAAGCGTTGACCAGCACGATGGTATAAGTATCGTCTTTTATATAAGCAGAAACCAATAACTCTTCCGGAAGCTTGTCGGCCTCTGAAGAAACAGCTTCTACATCCACACGTACAGCATCAGGTTCGATGTACTTAGTGTACTGTCCGAAAGTATAGTAGCGGGGTACTCTATAGTAGGTTGTACTAGGCAATGCTTCTTCCAACTGTATCAGGTTTTCGCCCGTTGAGCTGCAAGGACGTGCACCTGCCCACCATACAAAGCCGCTTACATTGCCATTTGCCATATAACTGTGGAAGGTTTTTGCCCACTTCATTGCATCCGGCCATGTTTCCTTACGGTCCTTATCATCACTGATCTCTGTCTGCCAGATATGGAGATTATGCTTTTCCGCTTGTTCAAAAGGTGCGATGCTTGCATCTGTTGTGGAATAGCCGTGACCAGCAACAATCAAATTCGGGTCTGCCAATTCAGGATACTTTTCAAGGCTTGAATTAATATGTTTAGTAGCCCATGACCACCAGGCATTCTCGCCATATACCAGTTTCATATCGCTATGTCCTCTCTTGTTCATCTCCGGACGAAGGTTTTCGAGTACGAACTTAGCCATTTGGTCTACGCTCCAAGAGCAGCTGGCCCATCCTCCCATGCTGGATAGAACATCCGGTTCATTCCATCCGGACATCGCAAAGATATCAATGCCCAGTCCTTTTTCATAAGCATCTACAAAGTCCATCAGGTAATTTGCATAATCTTCGTAGTAATCCGTTTTCAGGCTTCCGCCATTAAGTTTACCATTGCTTTTCCATACAACAGGGGGACACCAAACAGAAAAGAAGAACTTGACATCTTTATATTTTTTGTTGATATGGTCAACCAGCCACATTTGTCCCAGTTGCGTCTGTTCTCCGCACTCTTCACCGTTGTAGTTACGCCAATAGTTATTGATCATAGAAGGATCATCGGGGCGTAACATGAAATTGCGGTCCATTTTGAATTCAATATCACCCGTTTCCGGATTACAATAAGAAGGGAATACTTCGCCACGGAAAATATTCAGGGCTAAACCTGATTTACCAAACAAGTCTTCCATCACCGCATCACGTTGCATGGTATTCCAAATACGGTGTGACCATCCACAGAACGCACAGCCGAAACCGTCAATCACTTGGTGTTTGTTCTCTTCTCCAATCTTCATCTTTATGACAGCGGTAGTGGTTGGTTCCGGCGCAATTCCGTCATCTTCAAAGTTTTCTTCTACAGGGTCCGGAATGTATACATCGCTGTGATCTAAACTTCCATCATCGCAAGAGTATCCTAAAAAGAGGAAAAGCGCTATAAATAATAATGAATATATC